>ERZ791765.14-NODE-14-length-277253-cov-31.179334_pt1 | contig 277253 bp, 256 predicted proteins | sample MGYA00509949_ERZ791765 | MGnify/ENA primary metagenome ERZ791765 (study PRJEB30046, sample SAMN00791980) | human gut metagenome | study: EMG produced TPA metagenomics assembly of the A metagenome-wide association study of gut microbiota in type 2...
ATCCAGAGGATAATCGGATGAAAAAGAATTTTAATGTGCAGTTTTGAAGGAACAGGAATATAAATATTTGAATATACAGGCTGTTGTGTTTCGGTACATAACAGCTTTTTTTGTTGTATAAGTTTGTTGTAAAACTTTATCTTATATAGTTAAAATTTATATAAAAATGTCATCATAAATAATTTGTGTAAAAATGTATAGTAAATTTAGGCATTTTGTTGACAAATGTCAGAAAGTGTGGTAATTGTTATTATAACAACACAAATAATATATAAATAATAACACATGGTGTTTGCAAAAAGAAAGGCGAGTATATGAATCAGTTAAAAGTATATGAAATGCGGCTCAAGATTTATCTTTTGCAGGACATTTCACAGGAGCAGACGTATGCGGTTTTTGCCAATTATATTGACAGCTGTCTGGCAAAAAATGAATCATTGTTGGAATTGCATGAAACAAACTGTTATAAGCAGTATTGTTTCGACCAGCCGTATCCGCTGGAAAAAGACGGTATTTATAAAGAGGGGAAGGTATATACCGTAAGAGTCAGAACTGTCAGTGACAAGCTGGCACAGTATTTTGCAGATTATCTGGCAAATCATTACAATCATCAGATAAAAGGTCTTACAGTAAAAATCACGATTATCCCTCAAAAATTTATTTCACAGATATTTTCAATTACACCGGTTGTTATAAAGTGTGACGGTACCGGATTGGACAGACAGGCAAAAGGTTACTGGAAGAAGTGTATTTCATTTGAGCAGTATGAGGAACGGCTGAAAAGTAATCTGATAAAGAAGTATAACCGGCTGACCGGTGAAAAAATGAACGAAGATTTTGATTTATACCGGCAGATTGAGTTGAAAAACCATAAACCGATAGCCGTTCCGTATAAAGGCAGAAAACTGCTGGGGGATAAGGTTTGTTTGCAGGCGGCGGAAAATGAACAGGCGCAGGCATTGCTTTATATGGCACTGGGAACTGGTCTGGGAGAAATGAATGCGCGTGGCTGCGGTTTTGCAAATTATAGATATTTGTAAAGGGGGGATTTGATGTTACAGGAATGTATGGAAGTGTTCCGGGAGAATTTTAAGCAATACTCGGAACAGTGGGTTCTGGATAATTATGTTCCAAAAGACGGTACCTATCTTTTTATTAATATTGATGACAATTTTTCTGTGGGAAACCCTATTGAAATTAAAACCGATAGAAAAACAGGGAAAGTACAGGGACAGGAAACTTCGGAATATCAGTTGATTTCATTTTTAGATTATTACAGTAAATTGATAGAGATGAATAAACCGGTTGATTCTACAAAGCAGATTCATTCCAATAATTTCTATGCGTTTTTTGTCAAAAAAGAAAGTCTGGAAAAGAAACTGACAGCAGAAAGCATTAGCGGTTATTATGAGGTTTTGAAAAATCCGGAAAAGAAATACAGTAAACCAAAAGACCGTTCATTGTATGAATTGGTGGAGGAGAAACTCGGTAAAGTTGATGTAAAACAGGCAGAAAGAATCGAAAACTGGGTAAAGGCAGAACTGAAAAATTGTATTGAGACCTTGCATATTGATACGTCAAAGAAGGATTACTTTAAAATATTTTTTATTGGAAATGATGTAGAACAGTCCAAAGAGAATATAAAAAGAGAAGGATTGCGGTATATCGAGCCGAATATTTTCAATAAAAATGATTATAATCAGCAGGCGGAAAATAGTATCAAGGGACTACCAAGTAATAATATGAGTCTGAATGCCAAGAAGCCGTTTCTTGAAAATAAGACCAGAAAAACAACTGTACCATATCTGCTTGAATTAGATGATGCAATGATGCAGATGTATTTTTTTGATTATTTGTCAGGGCAGGCGGCAAAGGGCAAAACCAATATTTATATTGATTTAGATGAAAATAAGATAACTGCCTGCGGTGACAGTGAACAGGCACCAATGATTGAAACCGGTATTTATCTAAGGATACAGACAGGCAAGGAACTTGAAATTCACTATATGGGCAGGATAACTGGTTACAAGCCGGATTTGGACAGACCGTTTACGATGAAAGAAGTCCTGAAAATACAGGATAAAGCCATGGAGAACTTTGAACAGGGTTATGGACGGAAAAATAAGCTGTGGCAGGTAGAAGTACTTGTTGATGATGTTCTTTTTTCAAAGCGGTTAAAGTACAATTACTTTACTAATCCAGAAGATTTATCATTTCATGATAATGTTTTAAAACAGGAATTGTTGAAGTACCGGGAACAGTTTTTTAGCTGGTTCGGACAGGGCAAGGCATGGGGAATAGCGCAGACAATTGATAATATGTCATGGCGGTTAATTGTTCATTCAATAATACAGGGAAACAGAACAAAAGCGACACATCAGTTGAATTTGTGGATATCTATGATGGATTATTTTAATAATGACGGGAGGTATGAAGAAAATATGTCAAAGGTAAGAGATTTGTTAAAGGCACATATTGATGAAAAAGAAGAATGGGATTTTGAAAGCGCAGACGAATACTGCTATGCAGTTGGTCAGTTAATGAATACTTATTTAAGTTTAAGTAAATCAGCAAATAAAAACTTATCTTTTATTAATCCGCTGTTGCAGACAACAAGCAATGAAATGATTAAAAGAACTGTATTGCAAATGTTTAAAAAATACAGTTATGCAATTAATGATACCGATTTTAGAATAAAGAATCTGTATGGTCATGTTATACAGTATGATATGACAGGAAAAGAAGTAAATCATTATTTTTTGTCAGCGGGATTTGTAGACGGTAATTTAGTGTATACCAAAAAAGAAAAAGAAGAACAGTAAGCAGGAAAAGGGGTATGGATAATGAGTAAAATGAATAAAAGAGTTTATGGGGTATTAGGAATTTCATCGGTAATGGCAAATTGGAATGCAGATTTTTCAGGTTTTCCAAAGACAACAACTAAGGGACAGTTTTTCGGCAGTGATAAGGCATTAAAATTTCCGATGAAAAAGATGTGGGAAGAAGAGGGAGAAAAGGTTTTAAATATAAAGTCATTTACAGTTTCAAAACCAGATAAAAACGGAGCGGTTTTTCTTGTGCCGCGTACATTGAAAGAACGTTATGAGTATATTTTTGGCGTAGAAGATATGAAAAAAGACAAGGATATCAAAGTAATATTAAGAAATTTATTTTCGGCGATTGATGTGAAAAATTTTGGTTCAACCTTTGCAGAAGCAGATGCTAATATTTCTATTACAGGCGCAGTTCAGATTGGACAGGGATTTAATCTGTATAATGGCTCTGAAACACAGGAACAGAATATTTTATCGCCGTTTAAAGACCCGAAAGCGGTAGAAAAGAATAAAGAAGGAAAAGATGCTAAAAATTCCACATTGGGAACAAAGATTGTCAGTGATGAAGCACACTATTTTTATCCATTTGTAATTAATCCGAGAGTATATGATAATTTTGAGCAGCTCGGCGTGACGGAAGGCTATACAGAGGAAGATTACCAGAAGTTTAAAGAAGTAGCATTAAAGGGGACAACCAGTTTTGCAACCAATTCTAAAGCCGGCTGTGAAAATGAATTCGGACTATTTATCGAAACAGAACCGACATTGTACCTGCCGAATATGGATAAGTATGTGGCATTTACAAAAGGTGTGGAAAAGAATACTATTCAGGTCAATGCAAAAGAACTGCTTCATGATGTAAAAGACAGAGTATTATCTGTCGAGATTCATTATAATCCACATACAACGGAAATTGTCAGTGATATTGAGGGCGTGAAGTATTTTGATATTTTCACCGGAAAAGAGATTGAAAAGCAGTAGGCTGAAAGGTGTGGAGCAGATGAAGGTTTTAAGATTTACGCTCAGCGGAAAGCAGGCTTTTTTTAAAAAGCCGGAAGTGAATAAGTATTACTATTTCACATATGGTCACATTCACCGTGTTGCTCTGCTGGGACTTTTGGGAACGGTTATGGGATATTCGGGATATGCTCATATCGTGCAGAAAAAGAAGATGGAAGCACCGGAGTATCCTGAGTTTTATGAGCAGTTAAAGGAATTAAAAATGGCGGTTATTCCATGCTGTGAAAAGGGGAGTTTTCCGCAGAAAATCATTGCATTTAATAATTCGGTGGGATATGCGTCTATGGAAAAAGGCGGAAATCTGATTGTTCGACAGCAGTGGCTTGAAAATCCCAAATGGTATGTATATATTATGCTGGACAGTGAAGTCGCAGAGGCTGTTGCGGATAGTATTATTGGCAGAAAGTGTGTCTATATGCCGTATCTTGGAAGCAATGACCACCCGGCAGACATTACCGAAGCAAGTATGATTGATGCAACAGAGGTGGAAACGCCGAAAAAAATCGACAGCTTTTTTGTACGGGGAGATGCCGTGGTTGATTTAGACGATTTTGAACAGGACAATCCATATAAGTATGAGGAAGCACTGCCGGTACGACTGGATTTAGCATTTAATATGTATGAATACGAACGGTTTGTACTCACAAATCTTGCCGTTTCAGAAATACAGAAAAAAATTTATGCGGTTGATGATATTGACGGCAGGACATATCATATAGCATTTTATTAAAGTGAAACCATAGCCGGAAAGACATTAGATATTGGACTCCGGCTATGGTTTTATGCGTTTTTATGAAATGTTTTATGGAATTGAGGAGAAAAAGATGAAGGAATATATCATACCTATTGAGGATATCATTGTAAAACCGGAGTTATTTTATGCACATTGTGACCGGGGCAATGGGAAAAATCCGGAGATTTTAAAAGAACATGTGGACAGATGTTATCATTATTTTGAAGAGCTGTGGGAACATAAAAATTTTAAGGCAGTATTTGAAAATTTTCAAAAAGAATTGGCACCGGAGCTTTCCGATGAGGGGATAAAATTGTTTTACAGCCTGATAGTAAACGTCATTATTTTTCATGATTCCGGGAAAATTAACCCACGATTTCAAAGTATAAAAATGAAAAATACATTAGGAAAATGGACGGCAATAGATTGTCTGGACGGAACAAAACATTCTATACTGTCTGCGGCAATCTATCTGGATTATTTTTATGAGAAGATACAGGAAAGCCCGTTATCAAAAGATGAAAAGAATATGATTCATGTATTCATGCTGGTAAATGCTTATGTAATATCAAGACACCATGGAAATCTGTCGAGGTTTGAAGAGTTTCTGGAAGAATTTCAGCCAAACCGGCAATTAGCAGATATTTTTTCGTGTATGAATCAAGGTGATTTTACGGAAGTATATCATGGACCGTTTTGTAAACGAGACCGGCATATGATGAATATGCCGAGGCAAAACACAAGGATATATCACAGCTTTTTAGAGAAGCAGTCTTCGCACGCAGGATTGTATACGTATATAAGATTTTTATTTTCAGTGTTGGTATCCTGTGATTATTATGCGACATCGGAATATGACAACGGCATACAAATGAGTGCGTTCGGAACGATTGAAAATACGGAGTTTGCCACACAGTATGAGCAGTCGGAGCGGGTAAAACAGATTCGCAGATTGAATTCGGAGAGCTGTGTTGATGATAAAAAGGATATTAATATTTTGCGGAATCGCATGTTTTATGAAGCTGAGCAGACGCTGCTTAAAAATAAAGATACCAACATAGCCTTTATTGAAGCACCGACGGGGGCGGGGAAGTCAAATCTGGCAATGAATTGCAGTCTGAAATTATTGGATAAAAACATCAATAAGATTTTTTATGTGTATCCGTTTAATACGCTGGTCGAGCAGAATTACGATACACTTGAAAAAATATATGGGCAGACAGATATTTTTAAAAGTATTGCGGTCATTAATTCCATTACACCGATTCCGCTAAACGGAACAAGAAAATTCTGGGAAAATCTCGATAAAGAAGAAAATGAGAAATTTTATCAAAAGGCACTGTTGGACAGGCAGTTTTTAAATTATCCGTTTATTTTAACAACGCATGTCAATTTGTTTCAAATCATGTTTGGGTGTGAAAGAGAAGCGGCAATCAGTTTTTATCAACTGGCAGGCAGTGTTGTGGTGCTGGATGAGATTCAGAGTTATAAAAATGTGCTTTGGACAGAAATTATGATGTTTTTGCAGTGTTATAGCAGGCTGCTGAATATGAAAATTATTATTATGTCGGCGACACTGCCGAAGCTGGATATGCTTACCGGAAATCATGAAAAGGTTGTAAATCTGATTGAAAATCCGGAAAAATATTTTCAGGACGCACGTTTTAAGAAAAGAGTGGCATTGTCGTATGAATTGCTTTATCCGGATAAAAAGACTGAAATGGAAGAATTATATGCGCATGTTCTGGGGCAGGCACAAAATGGAAGAAAGATTCTTATGGAATTTATCACGAAAACAAGTGCGGAGATGTTTTATCATATGCTGGCAGAGTCCGGGCGGGAAGATTTGCAGGTATTCTGCATGACAGGCGATGATAACCAGATTGACAGAAAACGCATTTTAAGGGAAATGGATACAGCAGACCAAGATAAGGCAGTAATACTGGTGGCAACGCAGGTTGTTGAAGCCGGCATAGACATTGATATGGATATTGGCTATAAAGATATCAGCAAATTAGACAGCGAGGAGCAGTTTATCGGACGGATTAACCGGAATTTTAAAAGAAAAGGTGTCGTCTATTTTTTTGATATGGATAATGAAAGTGGTATTTATAAGGAGGATTATCGTGTTGATACAGCGTATACATTAAGAAAAGATGAGATGAAACAACTGCTGGCAGATAAGAATTTTGGTAAATATTATGATTATATTTTAAAAGGAATAAGAAAATACCGCAATGACAGAAAGAATGAAAATGGAATAGAGGCTTTTGTGGATAAGGTCAAAAAGCTGGATTTTGTATGGATTTCTCAAAAGATGAAATTAATTGATAACAATGATGACTGGAAGATGTCGGTCTATTTTGCATGGGCAATTACGACAGATAACGGAGAAATCATTGACGGAAAGCAGGTGTGGGAGCGGTATAGGGAATTATTAAGCGATATGACAATGAATTATGCGAAAAAACAGGTATTGTTGTCAGAGGTGAAAAGTAAGATGAGTTATTTTATTTATCAGATAAAAATTGACAATAGTCTGGATTATAACGACAGAATCGGTGAGTTGTATCTGATTGAAGATGCAGAGCAGTATTTTGAAAATGGCAGATTAAATACCGATAAATTTTATTCGCAGGGGAATTTATTTGTGTAGTCCGTATCATTTTACAGATAAAATTTTGTAAGAACGGGGGTTCATATGAAGGTAAATGGAACGCTGATGAATTACTATTTTCACTGTAGGCGGCAGTGTTATCTGCATGGAAATCGGGTAAATCTGGAGGATAACAGTGAAAATGTGAGGATTGGCAAAGCAATTCATGAGGAAAAGGCGGTGGGGAGTTCCAACTCGGAAATCGCGATTGAAAATATTAAATTAGACAAGCTGACGGCAGAATATCTGACGGAAATCAAGAAATCGGATGCAGACGAAGAAGCCGCCAAGTGGCAGCTTTACTATTATTTGTACGTTTTAAAGACAAAAGGGATCGTACGGAAGGGCAGACTGCAATTTGTCGAAAAGAATAAAAAAGATTCTAAAACGCTTATTTTAGAATTAACACCGGAAATCGAAAAACAATTAAATACGTATGTGGACAAGATAGAGGATTTGCTGGAACAGGATACGATACCGCCGGTTTTAAATGAATCAAAGTGTAAAAAATGTGCTTATTATGAGTATTGTTATATCTGACGAATACGGAAAGCGGGTGGATTATGGGAAGTACAAGATATATTATGTCCATGGGAGAACTGACGAGGAAAGACAATTCATTGTGTTTCCGGAAAGACGGAAAAAATGTTTACATTCCAATCGAGAATACGAAAGAAATTTACTGTATGAACGAAGTCACGGTAAATACAAAGCTGTTGGATTTTTTGTCACAGAATCACGTTATCGTACATTTTTTCAATTATTATGAAGGGTACAGTGGTACATTTTATCCGAAAAATCAGTATAACAGCGGAAGACTGATAGTGAAACAGGTAGAGGCATATGACAATTCCAGAGAAGTAATTGCCAAAGCGATTGTATGCGGAATTGGCAGGAACATTTACGAGGTACTTTATCATTATTATAAGCATGATAAGAAGGAAGTCAAGGAAGTTTTGGACTGGATTCGCAGGGAATTTTATGTGAAAGTGGAAAATGCGCAGAATGTAAAAGAAATTATGGCGGCAGAGGGCGAAGTGTGGATGCGTTTTTATGGGACATTCCAGTATTTTCTGCCGGAGGATTTTGTGATGAATAAGCGGGTGAAAAGATCGCCGGATAACCCAATTAATGCGTTGATTTCTTATGGAAATACGCTATTGTATACAAAGACGATTTCGGCGATTTATCAGACACATTTAGACCAGCGTATCAGTTTTTTGCACGAGCCGTCAGAGGGGTGTTTTTCATTGAGCCTTGATATGAGTGAGGTTTTTAAGCCGGTCATTGTGTACCGGACGATATTTGATTTAGTAAATAACCGGAAATTGCAGGTTGAAAAGCATTTTGACAAAAAAGTCAATTATTGCTTGTTGAATGAAGAAGGACGAAAAATATTTATTGAAGCATTTGAAGCGCGCATGGAATCGGTATTTGTGCATGATCGGCTGAAACGAAAGGTAACTTACCGGACGGCATTAAAGCTGGACTGCTATAAATTGATTAAGTATATATTAGAAGGGCAGGAATTTATTCCGTTTTCGCTGAAGGATAATCGGTAGGAAGTGAGGGTATATGGCAAAGAAATTGAACTATAATTACGCATTTGTATTTTATGATGTCAATGAAAAGCGGGTGCAGAAGGTCTTTAAAATTTGCAAAAAGTATTTGTCACATTATCAAAATTCGGTTTTCAGGGGAGAGATTACGCCGTCAAAGCTCATTGGATTAAAGACGGATTTGAAGCAGGTGATACAGGAAGACGAGGATTTTATCTGTATTATTAAGCTGTTTAATGAAAATGTGTTTGGCGAGGAGGTGCTTGGAAAGAAGGATAGGGAAAATGGTGAGCAGTTGATTTTGTAATACAATGAAAATTTACCAGCCGCCTATCAGTGCAAAATTGCGTGAATCCGCAAAAACAGTGGCATTGCGGTGATTTTGTGAATTTTTTTGGCAAATGGCGCGGTGGCTGGTGAAAATTTTAAAAACGTTGATAAATACTGGGGAATCTGGTATAGTGTATTGTATGGAATGCAGGAAATACGTTGGATTAACTTTAACATGGGATGTTTTGAAATCGTACTCCTAATGCAAAGTCAGAATCAATATCCAAAGATTAACTTTAACATGGGATGTTTTGAAATGAATAAGAAAGGGACGAGCATAAAATGATAAAAATGATTAACTTTAACATGGGATGTTTTGAAATGCTGGGACGGACACGAAGTAGAAGCGCTGCTTGCCTGATTAACTTTAACATGGGATGTTTTGAAATTTCATTACGGTCATCTCCGGAATCTCTGGCTGTTTGATAAACTTTAACATGGGATGTATTGAAATACAATAGCATTAAAACTTGTCGTTGAAAGAACTTGATAAACTTTAACATGGGATGTATTGAAATTCAGCATGATGTACAAAAAAGCTGTTTAAGGCTTTGATAAACTTTAACATGGGATGTATTGAAATTTTGGTTTTTATGCGTGCAAGTTCGCGTACTGATAGATAAACTTTAACATGGGATGTATTGAAATAATAAATCCGTAATCCTTACATTTAAAGCGATTGCTGATAAACTTTAACATGGGATGTATTGAAATCTTCTTCTTCGTACTGCTTCAGTACGAAAAGCATGATAAACTTTAACATGGGATGTATTGAAATTACGTTAATGTTACTTCTGCAGAATAGACTGCATAGGATAAACTTTAACATGGGATGTATTGAAATATTACAATTTTGTCAATAAAAGATTTCCAAAAAGCAGATAAACTTTAACATGGGATGTATTGAAATAAGATAAAGTAAAATGTTAGGAGTAAAAAAATGAAAGATAAACTTTAACATGGGATGTATTGAAATCCACTATTGTGGCTAAATTGATTTAAAACAAATACGATAAACTTTAACATGAGATGTATTGAAATATTTTCTGCGTATCGAATGTTTCGACATTACGGAAGGATAAACTTTAACATAAGATGTATCAAAATCCAAGAACGTCCCAAACACAAGGAATAAACCGCTATTTGATGAAATGTAGCAATAAAAAAACAGCTTATTCACATATTTCCCCAAAAACCATTCGACATCACCAGCTATTTATGTTATTGTAATAAAAACATTAAGAAGCAGGTAAAGACAGGCTGTACAAATACATAAAATACATCAATAGCCTGGCAGCCGCCGGAATTGGAGGAAAAGACAATGTACGAGATGAAACCGGAATATTATATAGGAATTGCCCAGATTGACGAGGAGCATAAGAAGCTTTTTGAAATCGCAGATGAAGCGTATGAGTTATATAAAAATGAATTTATACCGGACAAGTATGACCACATCGCTAAGATTTTAAATGAACTGAGAGATTATACCAAGATACATTTCCAGCATGAAGAAGAATATATGAAAAGCATTAATTACAAGGGAATGTTTATGCAGAAGGTACAGCACGATCAGTTCTGCCAGAAGTTAGATGAACTGGATTTAGAGCATTTAGATGAAAATTCTGAAGAAGTCATTCAGGAAGTGCTTACATTCTTAACAGACTGGCTGGTACATCACATTCTGGAAACAGATAAGAAAATTGCAGAGTAAAACAGAGCATATAATAGAATATTGCAAATTATAACTCTGAAACTGCCGCATAAGCGTTGTCAATGTCGTAAAAGACAAAAACAGTGCTTGTGTGGCAATTTTTAATGTTAAAGTAACTGTTCAGAGTCCATCCTCAAAATGCAGAATAAAAAAGCTATTAAAACATAATGAGAAAAGTTATCAAAACGCACATTGACAGTTCAAACCCAGACATTTATACTATAGAAGTTAGCCAAAGCTAACCAAAATAAAAAGACGACAAATATAAAGTCTAAAGGTAATAAATTTTTTTTGCTCATGAATTAGCGACAACTAACAGAGAGTAGCGGCGGCAAACAAGACACGAGCAACCAGAAAACAATAACTAACAAATAACAAACAATAAACAGCAAGTAAGTGAATCAACCAATGAACAAATGAATGAATCAACAAATCAGCAAATTAACAAATTAGCCAATAAGTAAATTCGCAAATAATCAATCAGAGGGGAAGTGGGAAAGCTGGATTCGATAGAATTTTTAAAAATACGAATCTTAGTCAGTTTATTAAAAATGTCACCGGAAAACTGCAATGTAACCAATCTGTCTAAGACACTCGGTGTAGAAAAATATACGGTGAGCCGGGTATTTACGGCACTGGAGAAGGACGGTTATTTGAATCGCACGGATTCAAGACATCCGCGGCTTGAAAAGCTGGGGGAACAGACGGCACGTAAATACGCGGAGCGGATGGACATTGCAACGAATCATCTGATTTATGAAGGGGTGACAGAGGCGCAGGCATGTAATGACGCACTGTATTTATCCATGTATTGCTCGGATGAAACTTTTGAAGTTATTCGCAGTATGGAAGAACAGTACCGAATGAAGCATCTGCTCCGTACATATGAGCGGTTTGACGGCACGATTTTGTGCAACGGACTGCGGGACGGTCAATATTTGCTTCCGTTTATTATATACAGGGAAAACGTGAAAAATGGCAACAACATTTCAATGTCCAACGAAGGCTTTACACATCCTTGTACGCTGTCGGTCACGGATGGCAGGGGCATGATTTTGTTAAAGGCACAGCGGGTTGAGAAATATTCTGCGATGACGGGCAGAAAAATGAGCGGAAAGATTAAATGTCTGAAATATTTTGACGGTTTCAAATTTTGTGAAGCACAGCGCAACGGCGATTTGATTTCGTTTCCGGCGAGCGTGCTTGAATTTGTCAATATCGGAAGCGATTCCGGCAGGATTTTTCACGGAAGTGTGTGTCTGAAAATGACCTGCTCCGTGGGGATTATGCACATGCCGGAGAGTACGGCAATATTTACACTGTTATTTTAAAATGCTGGAAATACAGCGGAAAGTAGAGAAAAAAATGGAAAAGAAAAAAATAGTGCTGTCCTATATTTTAACGGTGGGAGCACTCTTGCTTTTGTTTTTGTGGGCGGCAAATACGGGAAGTCTGAAGGTGTCGGCAAAACAGTTATTTAGCGGGCTGTTTGTCGCGTATGATGAAAATGTTGCAACAATTTATGATTTGCGGTTTCCGAGAATCTTTATTGCAATGGCGGGCGGCGCGGCAACAGCAGTATCCGGTGTGCTTTTGCAGGCAGTCATGAAAAATCCGCTGGCAGACCCCGGTATTATCGGTGTCAGTTCGGGTGCGAGTCTTACGGCGGTACTGCTTACGGCATTTTGTCCGTCATTGTACTTTTTCACACCGGCGGCGGCATTTTTAGGCGGTCTGGCCGCATTTTTTCTGGTATATGCACTGTCGTGGAAGGACGGATTATCGCCGCTTCGCATTATCTTAGTCGGTGTGGCGGTCAATGCCGTGTTTACGGGACTGATGAGTGCATTTAATTCAGGCACGGGCAGCAGTTATTCCGGGGCGGCAAGCATTGTAAATGCCAATATCACGATGAAAACGTGGACAGATTTTAAAACATTAATCGGATATGTAGTTGTCGGACTGATTGCCGCAGTTGTCGTTTCGGGACAGTGCGATTTGCTGGCATTGGAAGATAAAACGGCGCGCTCTATCGGTGTATCCGTGGCAAAAAGCCGTATGGTGATTTCCGTGATTGCGGTACTGCTTGCCGCGATTTCAACAGCTGTTATCGGGGCAATCAGCTTTTTGGGGTTAATTGTTCCGCATATTGCAAGACTGCTGCTGGGCAGCAGCCACAAAACGCTCGTGCCGTATTCAGCCCTGCTTGGTGCGGTCGTACTGCTTCTTGCGGATACAGTCGGAAGAACGATTACCGCACCGTATGAAATCAGTGCTTCCGTGATTATGTCTGTTGTGGGCGGACCGTTTTTTATCTTGTTGCTTAGGAGGTCAAAGCAGGGATATGCAAAATAATAAAGAGAAAAAGAACGTATTTGAAATAGAAAATCTATCATTTGCCTATGATAAACATGAGGTGCTTAACAACCTGAATCTGTCATTTCATGAAGGCATTGTCACAACGATGATTGGACCAAACGGCTGTGGAAAATCTACGCTGCTCCAGTTGATGACGAAAAATTTAAAACCGGCAGGCGGAAAGATTTTATTACAGGGAGAGGATATTGCACAAATCCGGCAGAAGCAGTTTGCACAGTCGGTTGCCGTGGTACATCAGTATAATACGGCGCCGCCGGATTTAACTGTGGAAAAGCTGGTATCTTACGGACGGATTCCGTATCACAAAATGGGCGTTCCGTTTGACAAAGCAAAGGATATGGAGCGGATTGAATGGGCGCTTGAAATTACCAATACCACAAAGCACAAGGATAAGACGGTCAGCCAGCTTTCCGGCGGACAGAAACAGCGTGTGTGGATTGCAATGGCACTGGCGCAGGATGCAAAGGTTCTGTTGTTGGACGAGCCGACAACGTATCTGGATATCCGCTATCAGCTTCAGATTTTGCGGCTGATTCGCAGATTAAATGAAGAATATGGATTTACGATTATTATGGTACTCCATGACGTCAATCAGTCGTTGTATTACAGCGATGAAATTGTTGCGTTAAAAGCCGGAAAATGTATTGCGCAGGGAAGTCCCCAGCAGATACTTACGGGTGAACTCATACAAAAAGTGTATGATGTCACGTTAAAAGTATCGGATATAGACGGGAAAAGATTTATTCTTCCTGTGTAAATTTTATATTTTATAATTCTGTATAAAATGCTTTCATAAAAGCTTCTAAGTCATACTGGTCTTTCATTCCCGCAGTTTCCATGGCAGAGTGCATTGCATAAATCGGAATACCGATATCGGCACTGCACATCGGAAGATTTGCGGCGACCATTGGGCCGACGGTACTGCCGCCCGGTATGTCAGAGCGCATATGATTTTGCTGGCAGGCAATATGATGACGGGCGGCAAGCTGTAAAATCACGCCGGTCATATCGTCATCACTGCAATATGCGTGTTTTGCGGAAGCCTTAATGGCAAAGCCGCGGTTTAACGGCATAGCAGATGTAATATCCGATTTTTCAGGGTGCGCCGGGTGTATCGCGTGCGCAACGTCCAAAGAAAGATAATAACTGTGTACAAGGCTTTGCAAAAAGTTTTCTCTTGAAATATTAATGGCATTGCAGATACGCTCCAAAGTATAGGAAAGGAGATTGCCGTTGGCACCGTTTTTACTGCGGCTTCCGATTTCTTCATGGTCAAACAGAACCGCCACGGAAATACCGTCTGACGGATTAGCTTCAATCAGTCCGGTCAGGCATGCCTGCACCGAAGAAATGTTGTCAATGCGCGGTGCCATAAACATATCGCCGGAAAATCCGGTGCGCACCGGTTCCGCATAGTGGTACACGGACAAATCAAAGCATAAAATATCTTCCGGCTTTTCGCCGGTTTCATTGGCAAGAATCTGAAGAAATGTATCGGTGTCCATGTGTTCGTCCATGCCGCAGATTGGAAGCAAATCGGTCTGTGCATTGAGGGCGACACCGTCATTCATGGCACGGTTTAAATGAATGGCAAGATTTGGCAAAACTGCCACAGGACGTTTAAAATCCACCAGTTTCAGGCGCGGGTGTGCAGATTGTGGATTTTTTAACGCAATCCGTCCGGCAATTGAGAGTGGACGGTCAAGCCATGTACTGTAAATTGCACCGCCGTAAACTTCTGTATTTAAGCGGCAGCCGTTTTTAGAGGAAACGACCGGATTGTATTTGATACGAAATCCCGGATTGTCAATATGTGAAGAGGAAAGCTTCCATACCGGGGTATCGGAAAGGTCTGTGCCGATTTGAAAGCTGAAAACCGTTGTGCCAAACGGGCAGACGGCATATTTTCCACCCGGAACCAGTTCCCATGTGCTGTCCCAGTCCAGTGTTACAAAGCCAGCTTCATTAAGCCTGCGCATGGCTTCTTTTGCGGTATGGAACGGGGAAGTGGAAACGGAAATGGTCTGTTTTAACTGTTCAAAGGTTTGTTGAATCTGAGTATCCATAAAAAACTCCATTCTGCTGTGTAAGCTGTTTTTTCAAAGTATAAGGCTTTTGCCGTAAAAACTCAAGAAAATCGTCATTTCTGCCGATACTTTTTATATAAAAGTGAGAATCAGAAACAGCAGTTTACAAAAAAGAGGAGAAAGCCATGCAGACAGTACAGTTTAAAGTTTTAAACATCGATACACAGGAAACCAAAGTGCAGATGCAGACAGAAAATACAGAAGCAGAAAGCAAGGTGCAAAATACACAGAATACAGAGGTGTCAGGTGTAGAAAGTACCGGAGAAAGCGCAGGAACAAAGAAAAAGACGACCGTTTCCACAGGACAGACCGGAGTTACGGATGCGGAAAGTGCCAGATGGGTTGCCGGTTTGCAGTTAAAAAAATGTGCTTATGAACAGGTCAGTGCGATAACAGAAAAAATTAAGGATATGCTAGATCCGACTTCGGGCATGACAGATGCACAAAAAAGCTCTTATGACAGAAAAGTAATGAATAAAGTGTATTCCGGCAAGAAACTGTCGGCTGAGGAAATGCGTTATATCAAAATTCATTATCCGGCATTGTATCCGTATGTGGAGCGGGTGCAGATTCAGCGGCAGGCACTGGAGGAGCGAATCAAGCACTGTCATTCAAAAGAGGAAGTGCAGGACGTTTACAGTGAAGCGATGTTTCATATCAGCGATGATGACCCGGCAAAGCAGATGCTGTATGCCGCATATGATGATGTTTTAAAGGAGTTTAAGAAAACATCGGATTATCAGGAACTTCCCGAAACAAAGGAAGATGCCGAAAAGAAAAAACAGACTAAAAAAGTTTCGTCTGCCGAACCGGCAGACGAAACAGATGATATACAGGAAGATTGGAAAAATGCTTTCCTGTCGGAAAGTACCGGTGTATCCGTAGGTACTACACATACAGATAGTCATTTAAGACCGGCCACAAACCCTGCTGTTTAATATCGTCATACATTTGTTTTAAGCTGCGGGTGTCGGCAATTTCAAATTGCTCGTCACCGCAGTCTTTTTCTTCACTGCCTTCATATTTGGCTTCATGATCGCCGATACCGGTGCTGACACCGGCAGATACCTTGGTGCAGGCAATCTTGATAATACCGTTTCTGAAAGAAGCCGATTCCCTTGATGATACGGTAATTCCGGCATACGGCAGGAAAATGCGGTATGCACATAAAACCTGACAGAGCTGTTTTTCATGTACATCCAGCGGATTAATTTTTTCATTATTAATAATCGGTCGTAACCGCGGACACGACAAAGACATTTCCGCATGCGGATATTTGCGTTGGAGATAATATACGTGCAGTGCCGTGGCAAGCGCATCCTTACGGAAGTCAGACAGACCTAACAGAGCGGAGAATCCGACACCGCGCATACCGCCCATTAAAGCACGCTCCTGTGCTTCAAAGCGGTATGGGAAGACACGTTTGTGTCCCATGAGATGAAGCGTTTCATATTTGTCGGCATTATAAGTTTCCTGAAAAACAGTTACATAATCGGCACCACATTCATGCAGATAAGCGTAATCCTTTGTATTGCACGGATAAATTTCAAGACCCACATTTCTGAAATATTTTTTAGCAAGACGGCAGGCATCGCCGATATAGGTAATGCTGCTCTTTGATTTGCTCTCGCCCGTCAGCATCAGAATTTCTTCAATGCCGGAATCGGCGATAACCTTCATTTCATGCTCAATTTCTTCCATGGAAAGCTGTTTTCTGTGAATATCGTTATAGCAGTTAAAACCGCAGTAAACACAGTAATTTTCACAGTAATTTGCAATATACAGCGGTGTGAAAATGTAGGTAGAATTACCGAAGTGGTTACGCGTTTCACGCTCGGCGCGCTGTGCCATTTTTTCCAGAAACGGTTCTGCGGCAGGGGAGAGCAGTGCCTTAAAGTCCTCAATGCTGCAGCGGTCGTGGGAAAGTGCAGCTAAGACATCGCGCGCAGTATATTTGTCCGGCTCATAAGCGTTCATGGCAGCAAGCACCTTATCACGGATATCGGAGGAAATCTGCTCCATGTCCGTCAGATATGCCATGTGGTCTGTACGGGAAGCCGGATTATTTTCCAGTTCTGTTTTTCGTTTTAAAGCGGCAGGACTTAATTTGCCGTTCTGAATAATAAAATCATTTTCCTTTTGATTGGTGTCCATAAAATAAGACCTCTTTTCTAAAATTAGTTATGTAAAAATCCGGTCAGCGGGTCGGAAGCTTCGCCGCCTTTATTTAATACACGTCCAAGACCGGAAAGGTAGGCACGCCGTCCGGCTTCAATTGCAAGACCGAAAGCTTTTGCCATTTCAGGAATATTTCCGGCAGTTGCAATCGCGGTATTTGCCATGATAGCGGCGGCACCCATTTCCATAGCTTCACATGCCTGTGAAGGCTTTCCGATACCGGCATCCACGATAACCGGGAGGTCAATTTCATCAATTAAAATCTGAATAAATTCTTTGGTTGCAAGTCCCTTATTAGAGCCAATCGGAGAGGCAAGCGGCATGATGGAAGCGGCGCCTGCATTGACTAAATCTCTGGCGGCATTTAAGTCAGGGTACATATACGGCATAACGATAAAGCCTTCCTTTGCAAGAATTTCAGTTGCCTTAATCGTTTCGTAGTTGTCAGGAAGCAGGTATTTAGAGTCGTGCATAATTTCGATTTTGACAAAATCACCGCAGCCCATTTCCCGTGCAAGGCGCGCAATGCGGACAGCCTCGTCGGCGTTTCTGGCACCGGACGTATTCGGAAGCAGTGTGACACCCTCCGGGATATAGTCCAGAATATTTTCGCTGTCTTTGGTATTGGCACGTCTGACAGCCAGCGTGATAATCTGCGCACCGGCATCGGATACGGCTGCGCGGATTAAATCCAGATTGTATTTACCGGAACCTAAGATAAAGCGGGAAGAAAAGGTATGTCCTCCCAGTGTAAATGTATCATTTTCAATCATAATTTTTCTCCGTTTCCGAGCAGTCTGACTGCTCTGTTTTAATTTAGAATTTAGCCGTGTTGTGGAAATGTTTATCAGCCGCCGCCCATAAACTGCACGATTTCGATAACATCGCCGTCCTGAATCCGTGTATCGGCATAATCTTTTTTGCTGACAATCACTTCATTGCGTTCAACGGCAATGTGGGACAGCACATATCCTTCGGACAGCAGATAATCTGCAATGCTCATGCCGTCTGCCTGCATGGCTTCGTTTCCGTTAATCTGAATCATGGAAAACCCTCCTGTCTGTAGATTTGATAACCCGCTGATGTGTCCGGCATATCCGGGTAAAAGTCTTGTTATAAAATAAAAAAAGACCGCACGAAAGGAAAGCTACACCCGCGGTGGTGTACCCCTTCGTGCGGTCTTACTGACGAACACTCTGTCTGTTATCATAGCACAAAAAATGAATTTGTCAAATTTTTTTGAGAAATTTTTAATAGGTTTCGGGAATGTTCATAGACCTGTAAATGAAAATATGTTAAAATATTAATTAACAAATAGAAAAACGGTAATAAAGTAAAATATAATGGAAAGGGGTGACATTGTAAATGGGCGTATATTTTAATCCGGGGAATGAAAGTTTTGCGAAAGATAAAAATTATAAAATATACGTGGATAAAACCGGGCTGTTAAATGATCTGAATGAGTTGATTGGAACGCCAAGGAACTGTCTTGCCGTCAGCCATGCCAGACGGTTCGGCAAATCCCACGCGGCGGGTATGATCGATGCGTATTACAGCCTTGGAAGCGATTCGGAAAAGCTTTTTGAAGATACCAAGATCGCTCAGAATCCGGATTATAAGAAATATATGAACCGGTACAATGTGATACATCTGGATATTTCAACTTTTTGGGATTCTTACAAGGAAAATATTACTGAAAAAATCGTGGAATACATTTATAAGGATTTTAAGCAAGTCTTTGGAGATGAGTTAAATTACGAAGACAGTTTAAGCTATAATTTAATGATGATATATCAAAAGACCAAGACCCCGTTTGTCATTATCATTGACGAGTGGGACTGCGTTATCCGAAACAGCGAGGATAAAGAACTGGTTCACCAATATCTGCAGTTTCTTCATTCCTTGTTTAAGTCGGAAGAATCCAAAGCATTTCTGGCACTAGCATACATTACGGGAATCCTTCCGATTAAGAAAATTAAAGACGAATCGGCGCTGAATAATTTCAGCGAATATACGATGTTAAAATCAAAGCCGATTACGCAGTATTATGGATTTACGGAAGATGAAGTGAAAGTGCTTTGTGAAAGGTTTGACATGGATTTTGAAAGCATGAAAGCATGGTACAACGGCTATCTGATTGACGGAATGCATATGTACAATCCGAATTCGGTGTCCATGGCACTGGCACAGCAGGACTTTGATTCATACTGGAAAAACACGTCTTCATTTGCCTCTATTAATACATTTATTACAATGAATTATGCAGGCTTAAAAGACGATGTGATGACGATGCTTTCCGGGGGAAAGGTTTATGTCAATACCGAAACCTTCCAAAATGACCTTTTTACGGTTTCATCAAAGGACGAAGCACTGACGGCATTGATTCATTTAGGATATCTGGGCTATGACAGGGAAGAAGAAAGTGCTTATATACCGAATTATGAAGTAAAGAAAGCTTACCATGGCATATTTTACGGCACCGGCGTATTACAACATTGTGCGGGAAATGCCGGCAGGGAAAGGCTTTGCGGATTTTGTGTTTATTCCGAGAGCCAATGCCGGACACAGACCGGCAATGGTCGTGGAGTTAAAGCACAACAAATCTGCCGATTCTGCAATTGCGCAGATTAAAGAAAACAGATATCACGGGGCATTGACAGGGTATAGTGATAAAATTTTACTGGTCGGTATTAATTACGATGCTGAAAGAAAGGAAAAGAAGCATCACACCTGCGTGATTGAAAAATGGAACACCAACTAAATAAAAAGTTTGTAAAAATAAAAAACATAGAAGCCGCAGAAGTGATAGTACGCAAGAAAACTGTCACTTCTGCGTTTTTTTAAAATGAACTTGACATATACCCCACAGGGGTATAATATGTGATTAAAAATAAAGTTCAAATATATTGTAGTAGAAATGGAGAAAATATGCAGGAAGAAGAAATGTGCTGTTGCCATAAGCATAAGGAACGCTCTGAAAAAGAGTACCGGGATTTAATTAATCGTTTAAACAGAATAGAGGGTCAGATTCGTGGAATTAAAGGCATGGTTGAAAAGGATGCGTATTGTCCGGATATTCTGATTCAGGTGGCGGCGGCCAATGCGGCGCTGAACAGCTTTAATAAAGTGCTGCTTGCCAATCACATCAAGACTTGTGTCACAGATGATATCCGTGCAGGAAAAGAAGAAACGGTAGACGAGCTTGTAAAAGTTTTGCAGAAATTAATGAAGTAACAAAAGATATAAATAACATGAATAAAGCGAATAAAATGGTGCCGGGGCGCAAGGTTTTTACTTCTACCCACCGGATATCATAAAGACTGGAGGGAATAATAAAATGGAACAGTATACAGTAACAGGCATGAGCTGTGCGGCATGCAGTACGCGTGTGGAAAAAGCCGTATCCAAAGTGCCGGGCGTAACATCGTGTTCCGTAAGTCTTCTGACCAATTCAATGGGCGTAGAAGGCACGGCATCGGAACAGGATATTGTAAAAGCCGTCACAGATGCCGGATACGGTGCTTCCAAAAAGGGAAGCAAAGCGGCAGGAAATGCCCAAAACGGAAGTATGTCAACAGGCGGAGGCCCGATTGGTAATGAGGAACTGTTAAAAGACAGGGAAACCCCTGTTTTAAAGAAAAGACTGCTGTCATCGCTGGTATTTTTAATTGTTCTGATGTACTTTTCCATGGGACATATGATGTGGGGCTGGCCGCTTCCGGCGGTGCTTGTTGATAACCATATCGCCATGGGACTGATTCAGATGCTTTTAACGATTGCGGTGATGGTGATTAACCAGAAGTTTTTCATCAGCGGCTTTAAGAGCCTGTTTCACAAAGCACCGAATATGGATACCCTCGTAGCATTGGGTTCGGGTGCGGCATTTGTGTACAGCACGTATGCGCTGTTTGCCATGACCGATGCACAGGTGCATGGCAATATGGACGGTGTTATGCACTATATGCACGAATTTTATTTTGAATCGGCGGCAATGATTCTGACACTGATTACGGTCGGTAAAATGCTTGAAGCCCATTCTAAAGGGAAAACAACCGATGCTTTAAAGGGTTTGATGAAGTTAGCGCCGAAAACGGCAGTGCTGTTAAAAGACGGTGTGGAAACGGAAGTTTCCATTGAGCAGGTACAGAAAGGCGACATCTTTATTGTACGTCCGGGAGAAAATATTCCGGTAGACGGAAAAGTATTGGAAGGCAGCAGTGCAGTCAATGAATCGGCACTGACAGGAGAGAGTATTCCTGTGGATAAAGCGGCAGGCGATCTGGTATCCGCGGCAACAATCAACCAGTCCGGTTATTTAAAATGTGAAGCGACAAGAGTCGGGGAAGATACGGCACTGTCACAGATTATCCAGATGGTCAGCGATGCGGCGGCAACAAAAGCACCGATTGCAAAGGTCGCCGATAAAGTATCCGGTATTTTTGTACCGGCAGTTATTACGATTGCGGCAGTAACCATCATTGTGTGGCTGCTTGCGGGACAGAGTGTGGGATTTGCACTGGCAAGAGGAATTTCCGTGCTGGTTATCAGTTGTCCGTGTGCATTAGGACTGGCAACGCCGGTTGCGATTATGGTAGGCAACGGCATGGGCGCAAAAAACGGTATCTTATTTAAGACGGCGGTATCCTTGGAAGAAGCGGGAAAGATTGAGATTGTGGCACTGGATAAGACCGGAACCATTACAACCGGTGAACCAAAGGTCACAGACGTTATCTGCAATAAAGGTGTCACGGAAAAAGAACTGATTTCATTTGCGTATGCACTGGAAAAAAAGAGCGAACATCCGCTGGCAAAGGCAGTACTGGCATATGCCGAAGCAGCGCAGACAGATATTTTTGAAGTGAATAACTTTACGGCACTTCCGGGAAACGGACTGACGGCAGAATATGAAAATGCGGTATTGTCAGGCGGTAATTACAAATTTATCAGCACCCGCACCGCGGTTTCACAGGAAATGCAGGAGCAGTCACAAAAGCTTGCAAATGCGGGAAAGACACCACTGTTTTTTACAAAGGACGACAAACTGCTTGGAATCATTGCGGTTGCGGACGTTATCAAGGAAGACAGCCCGGAAGCCGTCAGACAGTTACAGAACATGGGAATCCGTGTTGTCATGCTGACAGGCGACAATGAACGGACGGCGAAGGCAATCGGCGCACAGGCAGGCGTAGATGAGGTTATCGCAGATGTCCTGCCGGACGGAAAAGACAGCGTTATCAGCCGCTTAAAGCGTGACGGCAGGGTTGCAATGGTCGGTGACGGCATTAACGATGCACCGGCGCTTACGAGAGCCGATATTGGTATTGCAATCGGTGCGGGAACGGATATTGCAATTGATGCGGCAGATGTTGTACTGATGAAAAGCCGTTTAAGCGATGTTCCGGCGGCAATCCGTTTAAGCCGTGCAACGCTTAGAAACATTCATGAAAACCTGTTTTGGGCATTCTTTTATAATGTCATCGGAATTCCGCTGGCGGCGGGCGTATGGATTCCGTTCTTTGGCTGGAAGTTAAATCCGATGTTTGGTGCTGCGGCAATGAGCTTATCAAGCTTCTGCGTAGTAACCAATGCGTTACGCTTAAATCTTTTCTCTGTACACAATGCAGAAAAAGATAAAAAAATAAAATCAAAAAAGAAAGTAGAGGACAAGAAAATGGAAAAAACATTAACAATCGAAGGAATGATGTGCGGACACTGTGAGGCAAGAGTAAAGAAGGCACTCGAAGCCCTTCCGGAAGTCAAAGAAGCAGTTGTCAGCCATGAAGCGGGAACAGCTGTTGTTACCTTAGAAAGTGCCGTTTCGGATGAAGCATTAAAAGAAGCTGTGGAAGCACAGGATTACAAGGTGATTTCCGTACAGTAATATTGAATTATTTCCGGCACAGTGGTATGATAAGTGGATAATTGCAAATGTAAGGAGTAAGTATGTTTCGGAAAACAATGGAAGAATACGAAGCGGATACCAGAAAAAAACTGGTAATAGATATCCGGGAAAAAGAAGCGTTTGACAAGGAAACGATGCCCGGAGCCCTTCATATGGATAGTGAAACGCTCAAACAGCAGATAAAAGAACTCACAAAGGATCAGACACCTGTTTACCTGCTGTGCCATACAGGACAGCAAAGTGATGCACTGGCAGAGGATTTTGAAAAAGAAGGCTATGAAGTATACAGTATACAGGACGGATTCCGTGCATATCTGCGGTTAAAGCTTCGCACAGTTATGCGTCAGGAGGATTTAAAGGAACAGTGCTGTGCCGATGTGGAACGCAGTATTGTAAAGAAGTTCCGAAAGGAAATCTGGCGGCCGTTTACAAAGGCGATTAATGAGTATGAACTGATTAAAGACGGGGACAAGATTGCAGTCTGCATTTCCGGCGGAAAAGATTCTATGCTGATGGCAAAGCTTTTTCAGGAATTAAAGCGCCACGGACAGCAGAATTTTGAAGTTGTATATCTGGTAATGAATCCGGGCTACAATCCGTTTAATTATCAGGTTATTTTAGACAATGCACAGTTTTTAAATGTGCCGATTACGGTATTTGAATCGGAAATCTTTGATATTGTTGCATCAGAGGAACAGTCACCGTGCTATCTGTGTGCGCGTATGCGCCGCGGCTACCTGTACAGCAAGGCAAAAGAGCTTGGCTGTAACAAGATTGCGCTGGGACACCACTTTGATGATGTTATCGAAACCATTTTAATGGGTATGCTCTACGGGGCACAGATTCAGACCATGATGCCAAAGCTGCACAGTACGAATTTTGAAGGCATGGAGTTAATCCGTCCGTTATATCTGGTGCGCGAAGAAGATATTATCCGCTGGAGAGATTACAATCATTTACAGTTTATCCAGTGTGCATGCCGCTTTACGGAAAGCTGTGCTTCCTGCGGCGGAACGGAGAAAGGTTCAAAGCGTGCGGAAATTAAGGCGCTGATTAAAGAATTAAGCGCGAAAAGTCCGTACATTGAAAAGAACATATTCCGAAGCGTGGAAAATGTCAATCTGAATACTATTGTTGCTTATAAACAAAACGGTCAGAAACATTCATTTTTGGAGGATTATGATTCTAAATATTAAGCAGACACAGTTTGGTGCCGAGCCGGAATTTAAAATCGAAGATACTGCCACAGGGGAAACGCTGGCAAAATGCACATCGCTGAATCACATTTCCACGGAAATCGTATTTGCGGGACAAAATGCGTATACGCTGTCCTTTGAGCCGGTCTTACAGGAAAGAGAAGGCGAAAAGAATGAACTGATGTACGGTATTTCAGAGCATAACCGGCCGGTGGGCGGTCTTTATACGGCAGAGGTCTGTCAGAAAAAGATATTATTTGTATCCGTGGGATATGACTATTATAAAATACAGTTTTACGATAGAGAGTATCAGCTGTATGAAATCGGTCTGGGAACGGACCGGCATTATCTGTGTTTATATGAAGATGGACAGACGGTGGCGATTGTGCATAAGCCGACAGAAGTAAAAAGCCACTTAGATACCTATATGGTGTATCTGGAGAATGCGCAGTACCGGGATATCGCCTGTATTGCGGCACTGTTTATAGATGGTCTGGAATACAGCAGTAATGATGAAATTGCAGATAGCGCCATTAAGGAAGAATATCTTTCCTTTAATAAAGAGCTGAATTCAAAATTTGATGCCGCATTTTTAGAACGCGTCAAAGCAAACAATATGTAACAAATGCCTTGCCATAAGCCGCAAGGCATTTTGTATTATCCGTGTACGGTCGGAAGATGGCTTAAATTGTTGTCTTCCGTGCCGTCAGGGATAGATTTTAAATATTCCGTATCTTTGTTGTGCGCAACGCCGACACCTTGAATTTTATTTTCTTTTGCAAGTTCAACGCCGGATTCCCTGGACACAATCCGTCCGTCTGAGAGTTGATAGCCGGTCACAGTGCCGCCGGATTTTACAAGTCCGGTAATTTTTAAAGCGTCCGGTCCGGCATCGGAAATGCTGTCCATTGCCATTATCGGGAGGATACTGCCATTTTTTTCTTTATTCATATTCACACCAATCTCCATTCCGCAGGCATTTTAATGCCGGAGGAATCGCGAGTCAAATGTCAGATTCGGCTCTGCGATAAGGGCAGCTTTGTGATGCCTGCGGCACAAAGTGCCGTGTAAAAAATCAGCACAGCAGTGTAATTTTTTACACTAATCTCCATTTTTATAAAACAAGTGATGAGGTTACAAAAATAGTGTATGAAACTTCTGCACGATTATAAGTAGAAAAAAATGTATCAGAAAATAAAGGAAAGTGGTATAATCATTGCATGAGCAGGACAAAGCTGCGTATACTATTTTTAGAATTTGAATATGAAGTTTTATGCAGATTGCAGGCAGAAAGTGAGGCAGTTATGGGACTGATTAATAAAGAAAAAGTACTGCGCGGTGTGGGAAAAGCCGTAGATGCAGCCAATAATGCAGCAGATAAAGTGCATGATTATGCAAAGGAAAAAGAACTGGATAAAAAAGCGGAAGAAGCGGTTCACAAAACAGAGAATTTTATCAGGGAAAATGAAATTGATAAAAAGGTTATCAATGCCGGAAAAACGCTGGAAAACGGTGTAATCAGTGTAGGAGAGAAACTGGAAGAAACATTTAATAAACTGTTTTAAAAATAAAAATCAGGGGAACTTTAAGAGATTCCCCTGAAATTTTTTACAGACGTATATTTATGCGCAAAATGGTCTCAGTAATGTTTCAAGCTCATCGGTGCTGTGGTCATTTCGTACGACGCGAAGTGTCATGACACGACGCGGATCCATACTTAAAATGCCAAGCATTGATTTTGCATCGAAGAAATAACTTCCCATACAAATGTCAAAATAACCGTCAAGCGTGTTAATTGTGTTTACGAATTTTACCGCATTGTCTGTTGTTTTTAAAAGAATATGGTACGTTAAAGTGTTCTTGTCTGAGTTCATTTCCTTACCTCCTTCAATGTTGAGAAGCGAACTGATTTCGTAAAGTTCTAAGTAACAGAACTTTTTATTTATATACTTATCATGCCCAAATGTCAAATAAAATCTACAAAGTATTAAAAAAAGTACATTGCAGATTTTTAAAAAGCAGGCTAGTGTGAAAAATAACGCTGATGCGCTTATTTTTCACACAGCACTTTGTGCCGCAAGCATCACAAAGTTGCTTTTTATCGCAGAGCCAAATAAGATTTGGCTCTGCGATTCCGCAGGCATTAAAATGCCTGTGGAATGGAGATTATTAAAAAAATGTAAAAAAGAATACATCGGAATGGAGTACAAGATGATTAAAAAAGAGATTAATGAAATTAAATCACAATATACATTGGAAGAGTGTGGTATTTTAAGACTGTGTGGCTGTTATGTCAACGGTGACAAGGAAAAAGTGGCACGGTTTAACCAGACGTTTTTAAATCTGCCGGAGGAAGAAAAACATAAATACTTCGATATTTTTAGAAAAACATTGTCGGGAACACCGGGCAAGAATCTTTTGGATATGCGTTTTACCATGGATTCCTATGCAGACGGCGGCGCGAGAACCTTTTTATATCAGCTGCGCGACAGCGAATTAAAAGATGATGCCCTGCTTGAAAAATTTTATGATAAAGTCATTGAATCATACAGTCATCCGGGAAATTATCTGATTCTGCTGATTAATCAGGTGTATGACGTGCCGGGACGGACCAGTGACGGCATTGACATGGAAGATGCATCAGATGAGGTGTACAGCTATCTGCTGTGCAGTATCTGTCATGTATCGCTTTCAAAACCGGGACTGGGATATTTTGAAGAAGATCATGCCTTTCATGACCAGCAGCAAAATCATATGGTGGATTTGCCGGATATCGGATTTTTATTTCCGGCATTTAATAACAGGAGTGAAGACGGGGAAGGCGTGTTATATTATTCAAAGGATGCCAATGCGTTTGAACAGCTGTTTCTGGCACAGGTTTTAAACTGTGAAGTGCCGCTTTCTGCAGGCAGCCAGAAGGAAAATTTTCAGGTGCTGGTAGAAGAAACCCTGGGCGAAGAATGTAATTATGAAACAATTAAAAATATTCATGAGAATCTTAATGAGATGATTCAGGAACAGAAAGGAAATCCTGAACCGGTGACAATTGATAAGACCGAGATGCGGGATTTGCTGGAAAAAAGCGGTGTAAAAGAAGAACGTTTACAGGATTTTGAGGAACATTTTGAGCAGGCGATAGGAGAAAATACACGGCTGATGGCAGCAAACATTGCGGAAACACGCAAATTTGAGGTAAAGACACCCGATGTTGTGGTAAAGGTCAATCCCGAAAGAACCGATCTGGTTGAAACCATGGAAATCGAAGGAAAGCAGTATCTGGTCATTCAGATTGACGAACATCTGGAGGTCAACGGTATTTCGGTCAATCCCGAAACAGGAGAGGTGCAGTATAACGAATAACATAAAAGACAGAAAGGGGCAAAGACAGTAATGAAAGAGAGGGTTATGCAGCGTTTTTTAAAATATGTGGCAGTAGATACGCAGTCCGATGAGGATTCGGACACGTTTCCGAGTACAGAAAAGCAGAAGGTGCTTGCAAAAATGCTGGCGGAGGAATTATGCCAGATGGGCGTGCCGCGGGTAGAAATTGACGAACAGTACGGTTATGTCTATGCAAAGATTTTATCCAACAGACCAGATGGAGAAAAAGTGCCGGTGCTTGGATTTATTGCACATATGGATACTTCTCCCGAAGTATCGGGAGCGGATGTAAAACCGCAGATTATCCGTCAGTATGACGGCAAAGACATCGTGTTAAATAAAGACAAAAATATTGTCTTATCGGTGGAAGAATTTCCGGAGCTTGTGCAGTATACCGGACAAACGCTGATTACGACAGACGGTACAACACTGCTTGGCGCAGACGATAAAGCCGGTGTGGCAGAGATTATGACGATGGCAGAACAGCTGTGCAGCCATCCGGAGATTGTACACGGGGATATTGCCATTGCATTTACCCCCGATGAAGAAGTGGGCGGCGGCATGGACCATTTTGATGTGGGGCGGTTCGGTGCAGACTATGCCTATACTGTTGACGGCGGGGCGCTCGGCGAGCTGGAATATGAGAACTTCAATGCGGCGAAGGCAGTTATTCATGTAACCGGAAGAAGCGTTCATCCGGGAGATGCCAAGGATAAGATGAAAAATGCCGCAGTTATGGCAATGGAATTTCACAGTGAACTGCCAAAGCAGGCATGTCCTGAACGTACAAGCGGATATGAGGGCTTTTTCCATCTGACCGACATGCACGGCAGTGTGGAAGCGGCACAGTTATCGTATATTATCCGTGACCATGACCGTGAAAAGTTTGAAAAGAAAAAGCAGCTGGTGGAAAGCATTTGCAGTAAACTGAATGAAAGACATGGTGGAGCGTTTTTTGCGGCAGAAATCACGGACCAGTATTACAATATGAAAGAAAAAATTGAACCGTATCTGTTTTTAATAGAAAATGTAAAGACATGTATGAAAAAGCTGGACATTGAACCGCATATCCAGCCGATACGGGGCGGAACAGACGGCGCAAGACTTTCCTTTATGGGCGTTCCGTGTCCGAATCTGTGTGCAGGCGGTCATAATTTTCACGGACGGTATGAATACTGTTGTGTAGAATCTATGGAAAAAATCACGCAGCTTCTTATATTGCTGGCACAAAAATAGGAATTTAGAACCAAAAGCCCGCAGGCAGATTTGAAAAGAATCTGTCTGCCTTTTTTTGTTTGTCCGTTTTTGGCATACGAAATGCACAAAAAAATGTCAAAAAACTGACAAAATAAACATAAACATATTAAAAATACACAAAAATGAAAGACAACACCAAAGTATCATTGACTAAATGCCAATAAAGTGTTACTTTAATAAAGAACTTAGATAAAATGTTTATGCAAAAGTATTTCAAAAAACTCCTGAAAATATTGTAATGTAGATTTTGCATAAGCATTTTTTTAAGTGGAATATAGAATGTATTGGGATTATCTGTGGCTGGGCGCAGATAAGAAAGGAGTGCTATGAGAAGAAGCTTGAAGAAAATGATGGCTGTCGGACTTACGGCTGCGATGACAGTCGGTTCTATCAGCTTTCAGGGGCTGTCAGTAAATGCAGCGGGACTGCCGACAACCGACGGACATAACAAATATGTCAACAGTGAAGTCTTTAATGTGATTTCTGATGATAGTTTTGGTACAAAGGAATTGGAGAACCCTTTATTTGACAAGACAACGGGAAGCAGTGACATCAGTAATTTACAGGTTCCAACACTGGCATATGACGATACAAGCATTGCACTTGTATGGGATAAGCCGGAAAAATATGATAATGTAGCAGATTATAACGTTTACGTCAACGGCACACTTGATGGGACAGCAAGAAAGAATTATGAAGAAAATGCCAAATGGGCAGATACATATATGAAATCCTTCTATGAATACTATGAAACCAATAGTGACGTAGATATGGTAAATGTGGATATTCATTCTTATCGTGCAACAGGTCTTACACCTGACACAGAGTATACCTTTAAGGTTGTTGCAGTTGATAAGGACGGAAAAGAACTCGGAACGGCAAAGGAAATCAGTCAGAAAACGACAGTTAAGCCGGAGGAGTTTAACATTTTAGATTATGGTGCAGTGGCAACAGAAGGTTACACTTCTTATAATGATGAAGTCAATGCACTCGTAGAAAAAAATACAAAGGCAATTCAGGCAGCAATTGATGCCTGTACACCGGGCGGAAAGGTTGTGATTCCGCAGGCTGAGGACGGAAAGGTCTTCGTATCCGGTGCACTTTGGTTAAAGAGCGACATTACAGTAGAATTAGACGGTACACTCTGGGCATCACCAAACAGTGACCATTTTGAAATCGGTTTCTTAATGTATCCGTTCTACACCGATACAAGAGGCTGGGGCTTACTGAATGCCACAAGTGCCGATGAAAATGCTCCGCTTGAGAATATCCGTATTACCGGTAACGGTACACTTTATGGCAACGGCTGGAAGTATGGTGCAGGCGATAAAATGTATGAAGACGGTTACACCTCCAATACCGGTGTAAATACGCAGGCAGGTGATCCGTCAGATACAGAAAACTACGGTCTGCCAAGATACATGGGCGGCAGTAATACAAAGGTTTACTACTATGGTATCCAGGCTGCCGATTCTGCTAAGAAATATCTTGCAAACCTTACCAATGAAGACGGTTCAAGAAAGTATTCTGATGAACTGATTGATTCGCTGTCAGGCTATATTGAAAAAGACCTGGCAGATAATGGTAAGGTTGATAAAAACGGAAAGGATAAATTTATCGATGTAGAAACAGGAAATAATGCAGGCATTGAAAAAGCAGATATTACCAATGCTTATGCGACACGTTCCAGTCTGTTAATTATGAGAAATGTCAGCAACGTTTATGTAGGTGACATTACCGTTGAAAATCCGGCAAACCACTCTGTTAATATTCTGGATTCCAGAAATATTTCAACAGAGAATGTCAAGGTATTCTCTTATGACGGTAACAACGGTGACGGACTTGGATTTGGCTGTTCACAGAATGTCATCTGCTGGAATAACTTTACAGATACAGGTGATGATAACTTAGGTTTCGGTGCATCTGTTGGTGAAGGCGCAAGAGACAGCGATATTCAGACCAATTCAGAAATCTGGATGTTTAACAACTTCCTTCGTGAAGGCCACGGTGGTCTGGCAGCAGGTTCACACACAGGAAACGGTATTCAGGACGTATTATTTGAAGATACCGTCATGAACCACATTGATATGGCATTCCGTTTCAAATCTGCACCGACGAACGGTGGTTTTATTGCCAACATTACAATGCGTGACTGCGCGGTTGCAGATACACAGCAGGCATGGGTGCTCACAACAAGCTACAGTGACCCAAACAGTGCATCTACAACAGAATTTGCAGAAATCGGAAAATTCTACAACTTTGCATCGTACAATGTGTCCGTATACGGCGTACAGTATAATACCGTACAGGTACTTGCAGATGTTGATCCGGTCAGCAATCCACAGAAACCATGGCATACACACAGCCACTTATACTTCCAGGATATTACCTTTGGTAATGTCGGAACAAACGGCGGCTTTAAGAATAAGAACGGCTGGGAATCATTAATCGGCTGTGAAAATTCAGTATTCTATAACTTTAAGACCGTATCTTATGCAAAGAAGGCAGTAGATAAAAAGACAGATAAGACATGGAATAATATGCAGTATTGCAAAGATATTGTATTCCAGGGTACAACATGGGATTCAGTCAACAACTGCACCGATAAGATGCAGAACATGATGTCAGGTATTGCTGTAAAGGATTCAACCGTAAAGGCAGAAGTTGTTCCGGCTGTTACAGAACCGGATTCAGGTTCTACGGGTGAAGAAACAACCGTTAAGGCAGCATGGGATGCAGCGGCAATCGCAGCAGCTACAACAACTGCCAACGGACTGACAGCACATGCAGATGCCAATGATGCAAACGGCGGCTGGAAGACTGCAACAGTAACAGAAGCCGATACAACAGGTGAAGGTGCTGTATGGCAGGTCGGAACAGAATATGTTGCAGCCGGTAAGACGAAGGCAATGGATTCAGACGGTAAAACACAGTCTAAGGGAACAATTCCGGTATCAGGATGCTTCCTTACATATGAAGCTGCAGAAGACGGCGTATTAAGCATTGACCAGAAGACGCTTGCAACCAAGAGATTTTATGTAGTGGATTCAGATGGTAAAGTTGTTGTAGACTATCAGAATACCAATGAAAAGGATACAGCAGCAAAATATGAAACATTAACTGCACAGGTACAGGCTGGAAAGACCTATTACATTTATGCAAACGGCGCAACAGCAAATATTTTAAAGATTACATTTGCTACAAAGACAGCCGGTACAGCAGCGCAGACAGCAGTACAGGCACAGATCGCCAAGGCTTCTGACGGACGTCAGGTAAAGCTTTCATGGAATGCGGTTGAGAATGGAGCAGAAGAAGTATTCTACGGTGTAGATACTTATGTAGATGGTGAAAAGGTTGATATTACAGATGGTATTACAGGAACAGAAACCATTATGGACAGATTATCATCCGGTGTAACTTATACATTTAAAGTATATGTAAGTGAAAAAGGTGACAATGCAAACAGCATGAGTGTTACAGGACAGAATAAAACATTACTCGGCGAAGTAACGGTTACTGTAGACGGTGAAAAAGATACAGCAGATATTGAAGCACCGGAAAATGTGACATCAGAACTTGCAAGTGCAGTTTATACACATGCACAGGGAACATGGACAGCAATCAGTTCAAGTGATGCAAGAATCAGAGGTTATAAGATTTACGCAAACGGAAAGCTTGTCAATACAGTGTATAACTATCAGATTCCGAAATTTGCAACGGCAGAAACCGTATCAAAGCAGATTGGCAGACTGACACCGGGTACAGAAAATACAGTTGAAATCGTTGCATTTACAGATGCAGGGGTTGAATACAAGTACCCACAGGCACAGATTACAACACTTGGCAGCTATGATTACAAAGCACCGGTATTTGCAGAAAATGCAAAAGTAACGGCAGAAGTAAAGGATAACGATGTTGTTCTTACATGGACAGCAGCAACAGATGACACCGCAGTTGGCGGATACCGTGTATATGTTGACGGAACACCGGTTGTACCGGAAGGTAAGGACTTCAATCCGGTAAACGGCGATTATACAACGGCTGAAACAACTTATACAGTAACAGGCCTTGATTTAACAAAAGACCATACATTTACAATTCAGGCAGGCGATACATGGTGGAAAGCCGCACAGACTATGGGGACATATGATAAGATGGCAGGCTTTAACTGGACCGTAGAGGGCATCAGCACAACACTGAGTGCCAGATATGAGTCGGATTGTGCTGTAACAGATGCTTCCGGTGCAAATATAGCGGTTGCAGTAAAGGCAGATGCAGGTGTAATTCCATCAGGAAGCCAGCTGAAAGTAACAGCATTGGGAGAAGGAAATGCATATGATGCAGTAAAGAAATCTTTTGACAATAAGAAGTTCTCACTGCTGGATATCAGACTGCTGGATACAGAAGGAAATGTCATTCAGCCGGATGGAACAGTTACAGTTACGATTTCAGTTCCAAATGGTTATGACTCTGCAAAAGCAAAAGTATTCTATGTTGCAGAGGATGGAAGCATGGAAGATGTAAATGCTGTTTATGCAGATGGTAAAATGACATTTACAGTGGCTCATTTTAGCAATTATGTAATTGTGGATGAAACAGTAGTCAAGGATAATGACAATTCAAACACTGGTGATGACAACCAGAATAATGGTGGACAGAATAACGGAAACCAGAACGGTGGCAACCAGAATAATGGTGGACAGAATAACGGAAACCAGAACGGTGGCAACCAGAATAATGGTGGACAGAATAACGGAAACCAGAGCGGTGACAACCAGAACAACGGTGGACAGAATAACGGAAACCAAAGCGGTGATAACCAGAATAATGGTGGACAGAATAACGCAGACCAGAACAGCAATAATCAGAATAACAGCCAGAATGGCGGAGCAGTATCAGATAATACAGATACAGGCGTAAAGACAGGAGATTCTTTTGCAATGTGGTTCTATGTAATTCTGATGGCAGCTGCAGCAGGTTTTGCAGGATGCCTTGTTATGAAGAAAAAGAAACTTGAAAAATAAAGAGCAGAAAATTGTATAATTAAAAGGCAGGGACACCGCATAGCTTGTGTTCCTGCCTTTTGCTGTATGATGTTAAAACTTATAGCTGTGGACTTTGCCCCGGCAGCATTATAAAGCGGTTGTATAAATAGCAACCATGTCTTCAACAGACAGGTGTTTTACTTTTCCGGCATTGTGGTGGGTGGAAATGTCACATTTTTCAGCCATAGTGCGAATCTGCTCCGGTGTCGGGGTAACGCCGAGTTCGGATAATGAAACCGGCATGTCAATGGAATGATAAAAGTCTTCCATGGCTTTTATGCCTTTTAAAGCGGTTTCCGTATCATCTGCACCGGCGGTTACGCCTAAGACATGTGTGGCAAACTGCGCAAAGCGGGCAGGACGGGCATCCAGTACAAATCTTGCCCAGCTACCCCACAAAGCGGCGAGTCCGGCACCGTGTGCCACGTCAAACAGACCGCCGATTTCATGCTCCATTTTATGGGTTGCCCAGTCACCGCCGTCCGTGCCGCAGCCGGTCAGTCCGTTGTGGGAAAGACTGCCGGCCCACATGACTTCTGCACGCGCATCATAATTAGCAGGTTCGTCTTTTAAAATCTTTGCATTTTTCATAACGGTGCGCATTAAAGATTCACTGATACCGTCTGTCAGTTCCATATTGTCACACTGGTTAAAATAGCGTTCCATGGTGTGCATTAAAATGTCAACACAGCCACTTGCCGTCTGATATGGCGGGAGTGTCATGGTCAGCTCCGGATTCATAACGGCAAAGCGGGCACGGCTGAAATTACTGCTGTAGCCGCGTTTAATCTGACCGTCTTCTTTGGTGATAACAGAAGAACCGCTCATTTCACTTCCGGCAGCAGCAATGGTAAGCACTGCGCCGATTGGAAGACAGCCTTCTGCCTGACGTTTAAAATCATAAAAATCCCAGACATCGCCGCCGTTGTAGACACCGTAACCGATGGCTTTCGCAGAGTCAATGACACTGCCGCCGCCGACAGCAAGAATAAAATCTACATTTTCTTTTTTACAGAGTTCAATACCTTCATAAACAAGGGAAAGGCGCGGATTTGGAACAACGCCGCCCAGTTCTACGTAAGAAACCGCTGCTTCGTCAAGGGATGTCTTAATGCGGTCGAGCAGACCGGAGCGGACAACACTGCCGCTTCCGTAGTGAATTAAAACCTTTTTGCAGTGCTGTTCTTTAACCAGCGCACCGGTCTGATTTTCAGTGCCTTTGCCGAAAACAACCTTTGTCGGTGTATAATAAGTAAAATTTTCCATAGATAACTGCCTCCAAATATTTTAAAATAAGTATGTATTTATAAAAAATACATGACAGATGAGAATGATTTCAGTATTATTATAGAGAAAGATTTTTTAAATTTCAAGAATGGAGCAATGTGAAGCACCCTTAAATTTAAGGCGCTTCACATGGCATTTTGTGCTGCGGGCATCACAAAATGCTTTTATCGCAGAACTGAATGAATTCAGATGAGAAATCGCCCGTGCGAATTGCTCATCGCTGGATTGCGATAAAAGGGCGCAAGAAAAGGAGAAAAATATGACAACAATTCAGACGATTGCTGCAACGACGGAATGTAATGATGTAATTCCTGAGCAGATGAATACAGAACTGACAATTTTAAGCGGCAAGTTTGCCGGTACGTGCTATGCAAAGGAAGGGTACCAGACGATTCGTACCCAGCCGGTGGAACGTGCGGTAAAGAGAGCAGAAGGCACGGCGGAACGCGGACATCATTCGGTATTCCAGCACTGCATGGTGACAATGGAAATCCAATGTCCGAAAATCATTGCCATGTTGTTAAATTCTATCGGTGTATCCAATACATCAGAAAAAAGTGCAAGATACACCAAAATGCAGCCGCAGACCGAAAAAGAACGGGAGTTCTATGAAAAGTGGCATACACTGGTATTAGAACGGATTTGTGAGGTGTATCCGGGAAAATTTGATGAAAAGGAAGTGGACAAGCTTGCCTATGAAAATGCAAGATATATGATTTCTGTTTTTTGTCCGACTGCAATGGTCTATTCCCTGCCGTTCCGTAACATTTTCTATGTGCTGGACTGGACAGAGCAGATGAAGAAAAATCTGGAGAAATTATCCGGCGGCTTTAATAAAAGACTGCATGACGAACTGGAATCCTTAGAGGAGCAGTTACTTTTAGTTGTCGGCGGAAAACAGAATTTCCATGACAATAAAAATGAAGCCTTCCGCTTTATGCCGGTACAGGCTTACGGGGAGGACGATAACGACAACCGTGAATATTTTGGTGATGTCTATACGGCAAAATTCCTTGCTTCCTTTGCACAGGTAGCACAGGAACAGCGCCACAGAACTCTGCGCGTAAAAATTCATTTCAGCGGGGACGATGCAGAAGAATATGGTTTTTACGTACCGGAAATTCTTCGGGGAACACCGTTAGAGGAACAGTGGCTTTCGGATATGCGAAGCATTAAGGAAATATATCCGCAGGGAACACTTGTATCCGTTACGGAACAGGGCTTGTTTGAAGATTTTGTATTAAAAAGCAAAGAGAGAATGTGCGGCAGGGCGCAGCTTGAAATTATGCGCATTACAGAACAGCTCACACAGAAATTTGTTGAGAATGCAGATAATCTGTCCACTGCCAATAAGAAACGTTTAAAAGACATCACAGAAAGCGGGAAACCATGCGCCCGCTGTGGATTTGCGGACTTTACCTGTACGGAAGGCTGCAAATGGGGCAAAAACGGCGCTTTAACACGCACAATTTAGGAATACAAAAATATAGAATAGAAAGCTGTCAGATACAGAAATGTAAAACATTTTCTCTGACAGCTTTTTTGTATATTTTTTTAAGAATCCGCCATACTGAAATTGTGATGTTAAAATGGAGGAGCTTTATGAAAAGAAAATTTGGTATGGCGGATAAGCTTGGGTATATGTTTGGCGATTTTGGCAATGACTTTGCATTTATATTATCGTCTATGTTTTTGTTAAAATTTTATACGGATGTGATGGGCGTATCGGCGGTAGTCGTTGGTACGATGATGATGGCAGCGCGGCTGCTTGATGCGTTCACGGATGTGACGATGGGGCAGATTGCGGATAGAAGCCGCGGAAATAAAAAAGGCAAATTTGCACCGTGGCTATTAAGAATGTGCGGACCGGTGGCAGTATCTTCATTTTTAATGTATGCTTCGTGGTTTGCAGAAATGCCGATGACATTTAAGATTATCTGGATGTTTTTTACGTATCTGCTCTGGGGCAGTGTGTTTTATACGGCAATTAATATTCCATATGGTTCGATGGCATCGGCAATTTCGGCAGAGCCAAAAGACAGAACGGCGCTATCGAACTGGAGGACAATCGGCGCTACGCTTGCGGCAACGGTTATTGGTGTTGTACTGCCGTTAGTGGTTTATTACACCGATGAAAACGGGAATGCCGTGCTTTCCGGTACGCGTATGAGCATTGCAGCGTTCTGGTGTTCTGTAGGTTCAGTTATCTGTTATCTGTTGTGTTATTTTATGGTAACGGAGCGCGTAAAAGCAGAAACAACAAAGCAGAAATTCTCATTTATGGGACTGATTGGCAGTCTGATTCAGAATCGTGCGCTCATCGGAATTGTGGTAAGTGCATTGCTGTTACTGCTTTCCCAGTTGTCGTTATCCAATATGGGTGCATACATTTATCCGAATTATTTCGGTGATGTCAAAGGACTTTCGCTGGCTTCACTGATCGGAACAGCGGTCACGCTGGTGCTGTCTGCCTTTACGGTGCGGCTGGCTGAGCGGGTCGGGAAAAGGGAAATGTCGGCGGCCGGATCGATTATCGGTGCGGCGGCATTGATAGCGGTATATTTTGTGCATACAAAAAATGTGTATGTGTGGCTTATTTTTTACGGCATTTCCTATATCGGACTGGCAATGTTTAATCTGGTGTGCTGGGCGATGATTACAGATGTCATTGACGATACACAGGTGCGTACCGGACAGCGCCAGGACGGAACAATTTATGCGGTGTACTCCTTTGCAAGAAAGTTGGGACAGGCGGCATCATCAGGGCTTGTCGGTGTTTTGCTGTCAGTGATTGGCTATAATACGGCAACGGCATATGACGAAAAGGTTGTAAACGGCATTTATACGATTACGTGTATTGTACCGGCAGCAGGATTTGTTTTACTTGCACTGTCCTTATGGTTTTTATATCCGCTTGGAAAGACTAAGGTGGAAGAGAATGCACGAATTTTAAAAGAACGAAGAGACAGAAGCGGAATGTAAGGGACGGGCAGTCCGTTGTTTTGGAATAAAAACAGGAACAATTGCTGATATTATTTACTTTTACACGGTAATGTGGTATAATCAAAATTACTTAAATAGTGTGACCGGATTAAAATTTAAAATTAAAATACGAAAGGTAAGAGAAGGTTATGGAAAGAGTACACAAGGCGAATCTGCTGGTGATTCTGGCATGTGTCCTGACAATGTCGGCTACAACGGTCATGTCATATGGAATGTCAACGCGGACAATCAAAGGATGCGGTGTGTTATGGGCAACGCTGATTATTGTAATGATTGTCCAGTTTTTACAGGTCAGTGATTTTGTCAAGGCAATGGTAATTGTTTTATGCCCGTCTTATGCAGTATTAATTTATTCAGGCTTGGTGAATGGCAACAGTATTGCATTTCTGGCAAATTTCATCACATTATGTATGGCAGTCCGGTATTTTGATAAGAAAATTATCAAGTATTATGCGATTCCGTTTACGGCGACATGTGTTGCCTGTCTGTTTATTAATGTTAAGATTATTGATGGGGCATTTGTTGGTGCAATTTCAAAAATTTGTTTATTTGCAATAAGTGCAGTGCTTTTATATCTTGGGACGAAATTTGGGGAGAAAAAGACAAGGCAGGCAGAAGCGGCACTCTGCCAGGTGCAGGAAAATACAGCAGTTGCCAACCGGATTGCTTTTAATCTGAACAGGGAAATTGTTGAATGTGGCACACAGGTAGAAGAAGTGACTTCCCATGCACAGTCTGTTAAGACATCCGCAGAACAGATGGAGCAGGTTGTGGATGAATCCAGCCGTGCGATTCAGACAGTTAGTGAGAAACTCAATACAGCCAAAGAACAGATTGATAAAAATTATGACTATGCACAGCAGCTGGAGCAGAGCTTTGCAGAAGTGACACAGGCAGTCAATGACGGTAATAAAGAAGCAAAGACAGTTCAGAAATCTATGCTTGAAATGTCTGAAACGGTCGGTCAGGCAAGTGATGCCACGGCAGGGTTGTTAGAACAGATGAATACGATTACAGGCATTTTAAATGATATTAATGCAATTGCCGGACAGACAAATCTCCTGTCCTTAAATGCTTCAATTGAAGCCGCCAGAGCCGGTGAACATGGAAAAGGATTTGCGGTGGTTGCAGACCAGATCCGTGTTCTTTCAGAAGACAGTAGAAAATCGGCAGACAGTATCAAAGAAATTATTCTGACACTGACAGAAACCGTCAATGGTGTGGTAGACAAGATTTCAGCAGGTGCTGATGCGGCAAAGAACAGTTCCGTACAGATTGAAGATTTAATCGGTAAACTCGATACGGTTAACAACTCCGCAGAATCTGCAACAGTGGTTGTCAAAGAAGAATACGATGTTATCGGCGAGGTCAAAAGACAGTTTGATGATATTCAGGAAGAACTGGATACCGTAGCTGCAACTTCTGAAGAAAATGCTTCAATGGTTGCGGAAATCGGCAATAATATTGTCAATCAGACAGATTATGTCATGAAGCTTTCAGATTCAATTGGCAGTTTAAAGGAGTCTTCTAAGAAACTGGAAGAACATTTTAATGAATAAAAATACAGATTTAGTAAATTATCTGGCGCAAAAGTATAGACAGAATAAACAGTTCTGTATAGATAAAAGCCGCAGGGGCATATGCTTCTGCGGCTTTTGGTATTTCAGCTATCTTTATGCGGGGGCTTGAACGGAAGCCCATAGTGTTGTGCTTATTACAACTATAAAATGTAAATAAGAATAGATACAACCGTACTTGTCAGTCCGACCAGTGCTTCATACGGAATCAGCTTCATGCGGTCTTTAATCGCCATGTTAACAGAGCCGCCGGTTGCGTGGAAGAATGAGCCGTGTGGCAGGGAGTCGATGACGGTTGCACCGCTGTGAATCATCGCACCGGCAAGAATACCCGATGTCAGAATCCGTAAAACGGAAGACATCATACCCTGTGCGCCGCTAATCATCGTATTAACAGTGCCGGTCAGTCCGCCACCGCCGATGAATCCGCCGATTAACGCACCGAGAATAAGACTATATGCAGGGTGGACTTTCTTAATAATTAAAATAATTGCAATCACGAGCCCAATCAAAGCTCCAATTTTTCTCTATAATGATGAAAATGTCCGTATTGTGCGGAATACCTGCTCTGCGGTGTCCGCCATATTCTGACGGGCGTTGGCAGGATTCATGGCATCTTCTAAAGAAACAACATTTCTTAAAACCGGGAAAAAGGCATCAATGCCCTCGCGGTTGCAGGCAGTGGCATCTTTTGTGACACAGCCTGAGAACGCAAGTACCGGTTTGTCAAACTGCTTGGCAATCTTTGCGACACCAATCGGGGCTTTTCCCATAACCGTCTGACCGTCTAACCGGCCTTCTCCGGTTACGACAATATCTGCATCTTTGATATAATCACTTAACCGGGTTTCTTCAAGAACAATCTTAATCCCGGATTCAAGCGTGCCGTTTAAAAAGGTCATAAAGGCAAAACCGAGACCGCCTGCTGCACCGCTTCCTGCCGCTTTCGGATTGGCGTGCGGGAAAATTTCCCGTGCCAGTGTGGCATAGTAAGCCAGCCATTTATCCATTTGCAGAATCATGGCCGGCGTAGCGCCTTTCTGCGGACCGAAAATAGCACTGCATCCCTGCTCGCCGCACAGAGTATTGGTTACATCACAGGCAATACGGAACGTACAGTCTTTTAATTCCGGCAGGACATTGTCGGTGGTAATTTTATCAAGGACTTCAAGACCCATAGCACCGAAAGGAACCGGATTGCCGTTTTTGTCAAGCAGTCCGAAACCGAGGGCCTGTAACATACCGGCACCGCCGTCATTGGTGGCACTGCCGCCGATACCCACAATAAAGTGGCGACAGCCTTTTGTAATCGCATCGCGGATGACTTCGCCGACACCGTAGGTCGTTGTATAGAGCGGGTTGCGCTCCGTGTCGGGAACAAGTGTAATACCGGCAGCACCGGACATTTCAATAATGGCAGTCCTAGTGCTGTCAACAATGCCGTACTGGCAGGATACCGGATTGCCGAGCGGTCCGGTGACGGTAACGGTTGTAAGCTGTCCGGCACAGCCGAGTGTCAGTGCTTCAACCGTTCCCTCGCCGCCGTCTGCGAGCGGACGGACTTCAATCTGCGCATCGGGATAGACGCGCCGGATACCTTCTGCGGCGCTGTTTCCCGCTTCAAAGGAAGATAAGCTTCCTTTAAAAGAATCAATTGCAATTACTGCTTTCATAAAATCAACCTCACAATCTTTCAACTTATTTATCATTTGGTTTGGAATCATCTGTTCATAGTGTTTTGTATCACGCGTGTTTTTGATGATGTTATTATAACAGGGCATTTTTTAAAATGATATGTTATACAGAACAAAAAGAAGTATAAAATGATATAAATTTATGTCATACTAAACAATATTAAAGAGAACATAAAAAAATTCTGCATTTAAAATGTGACTAGGAATCACTGCATTTGTAAAAATTAGAAAAATCAGACGGACCAATACCGGTTATATAAAAGCCGGAGAAACCATCGAAGTAATAGATGATGACAGTTTTTTCGGCACAAAAAGGGGCATCAATATCCCGATTACATATAACGGAAAAATCATTGCGGTTATCGGAATCAGCGGAGCCGTTGAGGAAGTGAGAAAGTATGCCTATTTGTCGGATACGCTTAAAGAAAACGGCTTATCAGAGGATACGCTGTGCCGGGTGGTAATTGTACGCCTGAATGTGCGCTATAATCTGAATAATCTGTTTATGATACAGTCGGCGATTACACAGGCATTTGCACAGATGAACTGCAGCTTTTACAGATACAATTATCCCAATGAGTATATTTTAATTATTGAAAAGGAACGGCTGGAGAAAAACAGGCATATTTTAAAAAGACTGGCAGATACATATGAAAAGGTATTGTGTATCGGTGTCGGCAGTGTCAGCACGGTCATGGCAGGAGCGGCATCGTATGACTGTGCAAAGCTTGCCATTGACAGCCGTGGAAATAAAGAAGGGGTTGTCTATTATGACGAACTGGATTTTGAACTGATTCTTGGCAGTGTATCCGGTGAAGTCCGGGGAAAATTTGCAGATAAGGTTTTAAAAAATCTGAATGATGAGGACAAGGCACTTCTACGGACATATTTTGAATCGGAAATGTCCCTGCACAAGACAAGTGAGCAGCTGTTTATCCATAAAAACAGCATGCAGTACAAATTAAACCGTATCGCGGGGCTGACCGGCTACAATCCGCGTAAATTTACCGATGCCGTCGTCTTATACAGTGCTGTGCGGCTGGAAGATATCCCGGAATCATAAAAACGATGGACAAGTAATTAAGAAAATTTCTCAAAAAGTTCTTGACTTCTAATGAACGTTAGCATATACTAACAAAAGTAGGAAAGAACTATCAAAAGTTATTTATGATACACAAGAAAGGAGCTGCAATGATGCCGTTATCAATGGTTAAAGCGGGGGAAACAAATATTATCAGAAAGATTGGCGGAAAGGAAGAAGTCCGCAAGTTTTTGGAAAATCTTGGATTTGTGACCGGTGGGGAAGTTACTGTAGTATCTGAGATAAATGGCAATATGATAGTCAACGTAAAAGATTCCAGAGTTGCAATCGGTAAGGACATGGCAAACAAAATTATGGTTTAGTCATGCTTATATAGAAAACATTTCATGAGGAAAGAAGGAACAGAGTTATGAAAACGCTGAAGGAAACAGCTTGCGGCCAGACGGTGAAGGTAAAAAGACTTCACGGTGAAGGCCCTGTAAAAAGACGGATTATGGATATGGGCATTACAAAAGGTGTCGATGTGTATGTACGCAAGGTTGCACCTTTAGGAGATCCTGTAGAAGTAACAGTAAGAGGATATGAGCTATCGTTAAGAAAAGCCGATGCGGAAATGATTGAAGTGGAAGCATAATTTTCTTGCGGGGTGATAGACAGAAATTTTTTTTTACATAGGGGTTAGAAAACGCTAACAAAAATAAGTTATATGAAAGGAAGCATTGAAATGTCGATTAAAATTGCACTTGCAGGTAACCCAAACTGCGGTAAGACGACACTGTTTAATGCACTGACCGGTTCGAATCAGTTCGTAGGTAACTGGCCTGGTGTTACAGTAGAGAAAAAAGAAGGAAAACTAAAGGGACACAGCGATGTAACCATCATGGATTTACCGGGTATTTACTCATTATCTCCATACACACTGGAAGAAGTTGTGGCAAGAAATTATCTGGTTGGGGAAAGACCGGATGCCATCTTAAATATCGTAGATGGTACGAATATTGAAAGAAACCTGTATCTTTCCACACAGTTAATGGAACTGGGAATCCCGGTCATCATGGCTGTCAACATGATGGATATTCTTGAAAAGAACGGGGATAAGATTCATTTAGATAAGCTTTCAGAAAAGCTTGGCTGCCCGGTTGTAGCAATTTCAGCGTTAAAGGGAACAGGCATTAAGGAAGCAGCAGACAAAGCTGTTGATTTAGCAAAGAAAGCAGCAACTGTAACAATTGCACATTCATTTGCAGACAGCGTAGAAGCAGCGATTTCAGCAGTGGAAGCAAAAATCGGAAGCGATGTGGCAGACGAACAGAAGCGTTTCTTTGCCATTAAGTTAATCGAAAAAGATGATAAGATTAAAGATATGATGAAGTCCGTACCGGATGTATCCGCAGAGGTACAGAAGTTAGAGGATGAATTTGATGATGATACGGAAAGTATCATTACCAATGAAAGATACCAGTACATTTCATCCATCATTCATGACTGCTGTACAAAGAGCAAGAAATCAGAAAGCGGCTCTGTATCCGATAAGATTGATAAGGTTGTAACAAACAGATGGGCAGCCCTTCCAATCTTTGCAGCGGTAATGTTCCTTGTTTACTATATTTCTGTAACAACAGTCGGTTCATGGGCTACAGACTGGGCAAATGACGGTGTGTTCGGCGATGGCTGGCATTTATTCGGAATCGGTACATCTGCTTACAACGATGCAGCTGATGAATATGCTCCATATGATGCTGAAATCAAGGGCTTCTTAGAAGCAGCAGAAGAAAAAGCACCGGATGTCACAAAAGAATTTACAGAAGTTTATGATGACGAAGATGCGCAGGAAGCAGATGTCGATGCAGCAATCAAGGCATTTACATCAAACAGTGCAATCAAATCTCTTACAACAGAGGTTAACATTGCAGGAGAAGACGAGGACGAAGAACTCGTAAATGTGAATGTAGCAACATTTGAAACAGCTTTGGAGCAGGAAGAACCGGACCCGGCTGACTACGGTGTATGGGTACCTGGTATTCCGGTATTAATCGGTAACGGACTGGATGCAATCGGCTGTGCTGACTGGCTTTCAGGATTAATCCTTGACGGTATTGTAGCCGGTGTCGGTGCGGTATTAGGTTTCGTACCACAGATGCTTGTATTATTTATTTTCCTTGCATTTCTGGAATCATGCGGCTATATGGCACGTGTTGCCTTTATCATGGATAGAATTTTCCGTAAGTTTGGTCTTTCAGGAAAGTCCTTCATTCCAATGTTAATCGGCAGCGGCTGCGGTGTTCCGGGTGTCATGGCTTCAAGAACTATTGAAAACGACAGAGACCGTAAGATGACCATTATGACAACAACATTTATTCCTTGCGGTGCAAAGCTTCCAATCATTGCTTTAATCGCAGGTGCGTTCTTTGACAATGCAGGCTGGGTAGCATGGAGCGCATACTTTGTAGGTATTGCCGCAATCATCTGCTCAGGTATCATCTTAAAGAAGACAAAGATGTTTGCAGGAGAACCGGCACCATTCGTTATGGAATTACCGGCATATCATATGCCGACTGTTGAAAATGTACTGCGCAGCATGTGGGAAAGAGGATGGTCATTCATCAAGAAGGCAGGTACAATTATTCTTCTTTCAACAATCGTGTTATGGTTCTTAATGAACTTTGGATGGGCAGACGGCTCATTCGGTATGCTTGAAGCTGAACAGCTTGACAGCAGTATCCTTGCAGCAATCGGTAGTGTTATTGCACCAATCTTTGCACCACTTGGATGGGGCAACTGGAAGATGGCAGTAGCAGCTATTACAGGTCTGATTGCAAAGGAAAATGTAGTAGCAACATTTGGTATCCTCTTTGGTTTTGCAGAAGTTGCAGAAGACGGTGCAGAAATCTGGGGACAGCTCGGTGCAAGTATCGTACCGATTGCCGCTTACGGTTTCTTAGTATTCAATCTTCTTTGTGCTCCTTGCTTCGCAGCGATGGGTGCGATTAAGAGAGAAATGAACAACACAAAGTGGTTCTGGTTTGCAATCGGATATCAGACAGTTCTTGCATATATTGTAGCATTCTGTATCTATCAGATTGGTTCTGTATTTACGGGAAATATCCACGTAGTTGGATTGATTATCGCACTTCTTTTTGTAGCCGGTTTTATCTATCTGTTAGTAAGACCTTACAAGGAAAGCGATACATTAAAAGTCGATATGAAAAAGAAAGCATTTGCAAAATAATGTATGAATAGGGAAAAGGGTCTGTATCAACAATCTGCTGATGCAGACCCTTTTTGTAAAATGGAAAAATTTGTATTTGTATCAGAAAGGATTGGTGTGTTATGGGAACAGTTATTGTTGGAATCATCGTACTTGCAATCGCAGGCGGCGCAGCATACAGTCTGCATCGTGACAAGAAAAACGGAAAATCGCAGTGTGGCGGGGATTGCAGCCGTTGTGGCGGACACTGCCATTAGAAATTTTGCGGAAAACCGCAGCAGAAATGAGGTATGAATGAGAAAATTAGTAAATGGAATCTGTATTTGTCTGGGATTTTTATCCTTTGCCATCGGCATTGTAGGCGCAGTACTCCCGGTACTGCCCACAACGCCGTTTTTAATTCTTTCGGCAGCGCTGTTTGCAAAAAGCTCGGAACGCTTTCACATATGGCTGCTGTCCACAAAGCTGTATCAGCGATATATCGGGGATGCGGTACATAAAAAGCAGATGACAAAAAAAGCAAAGCGGAATCTGCTGGTAACACTGGGGATTATTTTTGCCATTGGTTTATACTTTTCGCCGCTGTTTGCAAAAATAATTATTTTGATTGTAGCGGCGGGACACTTTTACTACTTCCTGTTCCGGATTAAAACAGTAGACGGACAGGAAAGCATGGAGCTTGAAAATGAGTGCGAATAAAATAGATGTGGAAAAGAAACGGGCAGAAGAAAAAAAGCTTTTGTCCGTTATGATAGGAATATACTGCCGCGGCAATCACGGCGGGAATAATGGGAATAAAAAAGAACTGTGCGATTCCTGTAAAAAATTACAGGAATATGCGCTTTTCAGGACAGAAAAATGCCCATTTATGGAAACAAAGACTTTTTGCAGTGCCTGTAAGGTTCACTGTTATGCAAAAGAACAGCGGGAACAGATTCGTGCAGTCATGCGTTATGCAGGACCGCGGATGATATTTTCTCACCCGGTACTTGCATTAAAGCACATACGGACGACCATAAAAGAAAAGAGGAAAAAGAAAAATGTTTCATAAACGGCTCATGCAGGAATTTCGTGATAACATGAAATACGTTGCGGGCATGGTTGCAACACAGTGGCTCATGCTGATTGCAAATGTATTTTTTATGTATACGCTTGCCGGGTTTATTAGCAGTGCGGCAGACGGCACGGCAAAGACAGCAGATTTGCAGAAGATTTTTATTGTGCTGGCATGTGTTATCGCAGTGCGTGCGGTAAGCACCTATGTCAACAGCAGACTTTCATTTGCGGCTTCCTGCAATGTAAAATCCAGAATCCGTAAAATGGTCTATGAAAAACTCATGCGTTTTTCGGGTTCATACAGAGAACATCTCTCCAGTGCGGAAGCGGTACAGATTAGTACGGAGGGCGTAGAACAGTTAGAGATTTATTTCGGGAAATATGTGCCGCAGTTTTTCTACAGTATGTTAGCGCCGCTGACACTTTTTGTCATTGTCGGCATGATGAACTGGACGGTTGCGGTGGTTTTATTAATCTGTGTACCGCTGATACCGGTATCCATTATTGCCGTGCAGAAATTTGCAAAGAAAATGCTGGCAAAATACTGGGGAACATACACAGAGCTTGGTGACTCCTTTTTGGAAAGCCTTCAGGGACTGACAACCTTAAAAATATACAGTGCCGATGAACGCTATGCGAAAAAAATGGATGAGGAAGCCGAAAAGTTCAGAAAAGTGACAATGCGTGTGCTGATTATGCAGTTGAATTCCATCAGTATCATGGATTTGGTGGCATACGGCGGTGCGGCACTCGGTATTGCACTCAGCCTTTTGAAATTAAAAAACGGTGCAGTTACACTGACGGAGTGTTTCTTTATCATTATGATTTCGGCAGAATTTTTCCTGCCGCTTCGTATGCTCGGTTCATTTTTCCATATTGCGATGAATGGCAATGCGGCGGCGGATAAGATTTTTAAACTACTCGATACCAAAGAACCGGAAGAAGGCAGTATTAAAGAAACACAAGGACAGACCATTTGTTTTGAAAATATCAGTTTTTCATATACACCGGAAAAACAGGTATTAAAAGAAGTCAGCTTTTCAACCAAAGAACGGGGGATAACGGCACTGGTCGGTACTTCCGGCTGTGGAAAAAGTACAATCACATCCCTGTTAATGAAGGAAAACAGACCGCAGTCCGGCGTGATTACCTTAGGCGGCGAAGTGTTGTCTGATTTTACGACAGAAGGGCTGATGAAAAAGATTACAAGAATCACGCATGACAGCTATATTTTTAAAGGCACGGTGCGCGAAAATCTGGCAATGGGCTGTGAAACCGCTTCTGAACCGGAAATGCGGGAAGCACTCGGACAGGTCGACCTGCTTGGCTTTGTTGAAGAAAACGGCGGACTGGATATGGAAATTCTGGAAAAGGGTGCGAATCTTTCCGGCGGACAGAAACAGCGTCTGGCACTGGCCCGCGCCTTACTGCATGACAGTCCGGTTTACATTTTTGATGAAGCCACTTCCAACGTCGATGTGGAAAGTGAAAATAAAATCATGGAAATTGTGCAGGATCTGGCACGTGAAAAGTCTGTTATTCTGATTTCACACAGACTGGCAAATGTGACCGCAGCAGATAAAATTTTATATATGGAACAGGGAAAAATCGCAGAAAGCGGAACCCACGAACAGCTTATGGCACAGAATAAAGCCTATGCGGCGCTGTTTAACAAACAGCAGGAATTAGAGCATTTCAGAGAGGAGGCGGTATAAATGAAATCAAGAAGCGGTATACAGGTAATGGCAGGACTGATTGGCATGATCCGTCCCCTGCTTTCTAAAATGTGTCTCGCAGTATTAATGGGCTGTGTGGGCAATCTGATGGCGACATTTATCACCGTCTTAGGTGCATACGGACTGACAACCTTGCTTGGACTGACCGGCGGATTAAAGCTTTCGGTGATATTTACACTCCTTGCGGTATTTTCGGTACTGCGCGGTATCCTGCGGTATGCGGAGCAGGCAAGCAACCACTACATTGCATTTAAACTGCTTTCAGAAATCCGTCATCAGGTATTTGCGGCACTGCGAAAGCTCGCACCGGCAAAGTTAGACGGCAGTGACAAGGGAAATCTGATTTCCATTATCACAACCGATATCGAGTTACTTGAAGTATTTTATGCGCATACAATTTCTCCTATTGCGATAGCAATTATTACATCGCTGTTTATGAGCATTTTTATCGGACGATTTGACGTGCGGCTTGGACTTCTTGCTTTTGTATTTTATATTATCGTGGGTGCGGGTATCCCGCTGGTAAACGGAAAACTCGGCAGTGCGCTGGGCGGACAGTACCGGAAGCAGTATGGCGGATTAAATACGGCGGTGCTTGACAATCTCTACGGCATGGAAGAAATTATCCAGTATCAGGCAAAGGAAAAACGTCTGAAAAATATTGAGGGCTACACCGATTCCCTTGAAAAGGTCAACAGCCGTTTAAAGAGCAACGAAGCGGTACAGCGGATTGTAACCGATGCCGTGATTTTACTTGCGGGAGCATCTATGCTTGCAGTCAGTATGAACCTTTACTGGGACGGAACAGTGTCCTTTAATGCAGTGCTGATCTGTACGGTTGCAATGCTTGGTTCATTCGGACCGGTATCGGCATTATCCGCACTTTCAAACAATCTGACACAGACACTTGCAAGCGGAAACCGTGTATTAAATCTTTTAGAGGAAGAACCGGTCGTGGAAGATGTGACCGACGGTGCGGCTGCGGCAGACGGTGTGATTGCGGCAGAGCATCTCGACTTTACTTACAGCGAAACGGACGGCAGTACACGCCATGTCTTTTCGGATTTTTCAGCGGAATTTAAGCCGGACCGCATTTACGGAATTTTAGGAAAGAGCGGCTGTGGAAAGTCCACCCTGTTAAAGCTGATGATGCGTTTTTACGAAACGGACGGCGGTGCAATTACGTACGGCGGTAAAAATGTCAATGAAATCAATACGGAAGCACTGCGCAGACACATTTCCTATGTCACACAGGAAACGTTTTTATTTCAGGATACGATTGAAAATAATATCAAAGTGGCAAAGGCAGATGCGACAAGGGAGGAAGTGTGTGCGGCGGCGAAAAAGGCAGCGATTCACGAATTTATCGAATCTCTGCCAAACGGATACGACACAAAGCTTTCAGAACTTGGCGATTCACTATCCGGTGGGGAACGCCAGCGAATCGGCATTGCACGCGCGTTCTTACATGACTGTCCGGTCATCTTCTTAGACGAGCCAACCAGCAATATTGACAGTCTGAACGAAAGCATTATTTTAAAGAGTCTGTATACGGAAAAGCAGGGAAAGCAGATTCTTTTGGTGTCCCACAGAAAGTCAACCATGGCGATTGCCGATACGGTTATCGAAATGAATTGACAAAAGCAGAAAACTGATATAGAATTTATCCTATCGAATTACTAGGATAAAGGAGAATGAACAGATGCTCACGCAATTTTCAAGAACAGAGCTTTTGCTTGGAAAAGAAGCAATGGAGCGGCTGGCACAGTCACGGGTTGCTGTGTTTGGTGTCGGAGGCGTAGGCGGTTATGTGGTCGAAGCACTTGTACGAAGCGGTGTCGGTGCATTTGACCTGATTGATGATGATAAAGTATGCCTGACGAATTTAAACAGACAGATTATAGCAACCAGAAAAACAGTCGGAAAATATAAGGCAGAAGTGATGGCAGAAAGAATCGCAGAGATTAATCCGCAGGCGGACGTAAGAATTCACAAGTGTTTTTTCCTGCCTGAAAATGCAGAGGAATTTCCGTTTGATGAATATGATTACATTGTCGATGCCGTGGATACGGTGACGGCAAAAATCGCGCTTGTAATGAAGGCACAGGAAATGCAAATTCCGATTATCAGCAGCATGGGTGCGGGCAACAAGTTAGACGGCAGCCAGTTTAAAGTGGCAGATATTTATAAGACAAAGGTCTGTCCGCTGGCAAAAGTCATGCGCCGCGAGTTAAAAAAGCGTGGTGTAAAAAAGCTTAAAGTTGTCTATTCAGAAGAAAAACCGACAAGGCCGATTGAAGACATGTCAATCAGCTGCCGTACAAACTGTATCTGCCCGCCGGGGGCAAAACATAAATGTACAGAGCGCAGGGACATTCCGGGAAGTGTGGCATTTGTTCCGTCCGTTGCGGGACTGATTATTGCAGGCGAAGTTGTCAAAGACCTGTGTGCAGGCAGTGACAGGACGACATTTTCCGGAAAATGGGAACGAACCGGTTTTACATAAGACATGCGGCAAAAAAAGTGCAGGAGAAATGCAGGAAAGAGAGGTGGCACGATGAAGCAGATTTTATGTTTTGGAGATTCCAATACGTATGGACTGGTTCCGGCGACAACAGACCGCTACGGCTGGGGTGTGCGCTGGACAAGCATTATAAATGAAAAACTGGGATTGCAGGAATACCGTGTGATAGAGGAAGGACTTTGCGGCAGGACAACGGTATTTGACGACCCGTTCCGCGAAGGCAGGCGGGGAACACAGTTGTTTCCGACACTGCTTGAAACCCATCGTCTGCTGGACTGCATTGTGATTATGCTCGGCACAAATGACTGCAAGACAGTTTACGGCGCATCTGCCGGTGTGATAGCAAAAGGTGTTGAAAAACTGATAGAGCAGGCACAGCGGTTTGCAAAAGATACGCCCATTTTACTGATTTCACCGATTCATCTGGGAGAGGGTGTCTGGGAAAAAGGCTTTGATACGGAGTTTAATGAAAATTCTGTTGCCGTTTCAAAGGGACTGGCAGAGGAGTATCGTAAAGTCAGTGAAAAATACGGGCTGGCATTTTTAAATGCCGCGGATTATGCACAGCCGGGAGCCGCCGACAGAGAGCATCTGGACGATGAAGGACATCAGCGGCTTGCAGAGGCGGTACTGCACGAAATAAAGAACATAATTGATAAAAAAAATCAATAAAAGTTATTAACAACTAACATAAATAAGAGTATACTAACCCATAGAGGATTGAAAAAAATTATCAATAAGAGGGCTGGTATTTATGGAGAGTAATCAGAACAGTCTGGAACGCTATCAGCGGACACAGATGAGGAAAGAAAATATTATTGAAAAGCTGCGGGAGCGCGGCTGCCGGATTACAAAGCAGCGGCAGATTCTGCTGGATGTTATTTTAAAAGAGGAATGTTCCTGTTGTAAGGAGATTTATTACAAAGCAGCCCGGCGCGACAGTAAAATCGGAATGGCAACCGTTTACCGCATGATGAATATGCTTGAGGAAATCGGTGCTGTCAGTCGGCGCGGAACGTACAAGGTGTCGGGACTTCCGGCGCAGGACGGGGTATGTCTGGTGGAATTAGAAGATAACAGCACCATTACCGTGTCGATGGCAACGTGGAATCAGATTGTCCAGTGCGGGCTGGAAGCATGCGGCTATACACAGGGGCAGAAGGTAAAATGTGTAGTAGCCGGTCAGCCGGGTGACAGAGAGGAAGAAAAAAGATGGGAACAATTATAATTATTGCAGTACTGGTGGTACTTGTTTTATTTGCATTTCGCGGAAGCTTTGCACACTTTAAGGGCGAAGGCGGCTGCTGTGGCGGTGGCGGCAGTGAGCCAAAGCAAAAAAAGAAAAAGCTGGCTGGTGAAGTCATTGCTACCAAGATTATCAGTATTGAAGGTATGCACTGTGAAAACTGTAAAAATACCGTAGAAAAGTATATCAATCAGATTGATGGTGCATCGGCACAGGTGAATTTAAAAAAGAATATTGCGGTTGTGCAGTTAGACAGACCGGTTGAGGATACAGATTTAAGAACTGCCGTAGCAAGAGCCGGATTTACAGTTGCCGGCATTGAGCAGATGGAGGCTTGATGAATGAGATAATGATAAGATTTCTCAATAAGGCAAAAAGTAGTGGAAATTTTATCTTAACGGCATTAAAATAGCTGATAAACAAAAAACGGCAAAAACAGGAGGATTTTATTATGTTAAAGAACTTCAAGAAAATTGACACAAAGCACACAGGATTATTTGCAGCAGGCGTATTATTCGGTACTGCGGGAATTAAGATTTTAGCAAGTGAAGATGCAAGAAAACTGTATGCAAACTGCACAGCAGCCGTACTTCGTGCCAAGGAATGTGTCATGAAGACTGCTACAAACATTCAGGAACACGCAGAGGATATCTATGCAGAAGCACAGCAGATTAACGAAGACAGAGCCGCAAAGGAAGCTGTTATTGATGACGAATCAGATTTCGTAGAGGACACAGAAGAAGCAGCAGAAGCCGAGGATGCAGAATAATTTTTAGAAGGCAATAAAAATGCCTGCGGAATGGAGAAAAGTATGAAGTTTGTCATCAAACATGAAATCCGCGGCAGACTGCATGTTCATCTGATACAAAAACGCATGACGTTTGAGGAAGCAGATACGCTGCAATACTATCTGAGTACAAACAAGTATATTACATCTGTAAAAGTATATCAGCGGACGTGTGATGTTGCGGTAACATATGTAGGCGGCCGCGCGGAAATTATTAAGGTATTCCAGCGGTTTGCGTACAGTAAAGTCGATGTGCCGGACGTTTTTATACAGAATTCCGGCAGGGAACTCAATCAGGAATACTGGGACAAGCTTGTCAACAAAGTGGTACTCCGCTGTGGAAGCAAGCTGTTTTTACCGTATCCGGTGCGTGCAGTGGCTGCCACGATAAAGTCTGTCCGTTATATATGGGAAGGCATCAAGTGTCTGGCACACGGTAAAATCGAAGTGCCGGTACTGGACGGAACGGCAATCGGCGTGTCTATATTCCGCGGTGATTTCGACACAGCGGGTTCTGTGATGTTCCTGCTTGGAATCGGTGAGATTCTGGAAGAATGGACACATAAAAAGTCAGTGGGCGACCTTGCAAGAAGCATGTCTTTAAATATCGGCAAAGTATGGCTTGTCAGTGACGGACAGGAAGTTTTAGTACCGGCTGAAAATATTCAGGCAGGGGATAAAGTGGTTGTCCATATGGGCAATGTCATTCCGTTTGACGGTATTGTAAGCAGTGGTGAAGCCATGGTCAATCAGGCATCTCTTACAGGGGAATCCCTGCCGGTACGCAAGGCAGAACAGGCATCTGTTTATGCGGGAACGGTTGTTGAGGAAGGCGGGTTGACGATTCAGGTAAAACAGGTCAATGGTTCAAGCAAGTTTGAAAAGATTGTAACGATGATTGAAGAATCCGAGAAGTTAAAATCTTCACTCGAAAGCAAGGCAGAACACCTTGCCGACAGACTTGTGCCTTATACACTCGGCGGAACGGCACTCACTTATCTGTTTACAAGAAATGTGACAAAGGCGTTGTCTGTCTTAATGGTAGACTTTTCATGTGCGTTAAAGCTTGCTATGCCGATATCCGTATTGTCTGCAATCCGTGAGGCAAGTGTCTACGATATTACCGTTAAAGGCGGAAAATATCTGGAAGCAATGGCAGAAGCGGATACGATTGTCTTTGATAAGACCGGTACGCTTACCAAAGCACAGCCGACTGTTGTGGATGTAGTTTCCTTTAACGGAAAAACACCGGACGAGCTGCTCCGGATTGCGGCATGCCTTGAGGAGCATTTTCCGCATTCTATGGCAAAAGCAGTGGTTGATGCGGCACGTAAAAAGAATCTGGTACATGAAGAAATGCACTCTAAGGTGCAGTATATTGTCGCACACGGCATTTCTACAACCATTAATGATAAAAAGGCAGTGATCGGCAGCTATCACTTTGTTTTTGAAGATGAAAAGTGTATTATTCCGGCAGGAATGGAACAGCGCTTTGAAGAACTGCCGTCAGAATATTCACACCTCTATCTGGCGATTGAAGGTGTCTTAGAGGCTGTAATCTGCATTGAAGATCCGCTGCGCGAAGAAGCTGCAGCCGTTGTTAATTCTTTGAAATGTGCAGGCATTTCAAAGGTTGTTATGATGACCGGCGACAGCGAGCGTACCGCAAGTGCGATTGCAAAGCGTGTCGGTGTGGATGAATATTATTCAGAAGTTCTGCCGGAGGATAAGGCTTCCTTTATTGAAAAGGAAAAGAAGGCAGGACGGAAGGTTGTCATGATTGGTGACGGTATCAACGATTCACCGGCATTGTCAGCAGCAGATGTAGGGATTGCAATCAGCGACGGTGCAGAGCTTGCAAGGGAGATTGCCGATGTAACGGTAGGTGCGGATAATCTGTATGAAATCGTGACATTAAAGGCAATCAGTAACGGACTGATGAAACGGATTCATAAGAACTACAGAACGATAGTAGGCTTTAATTCGGGTCTGATAGTGCTGGGTGTTGCAGGTGTGCTTGCGCCGACAACATCAGCAATGTTACATAATACATCAACGCTTTTAATCAGCTTAAAGAGCATGGAAAATGTGCTTTCATAAGAAAAAAGCGGTATTCCACCAGCATTTGGAATACCGCTTTTTTTGCGGTGCGCCTGCCTTGGCGCACCATTTATGGTAGCTGCACGTTATTATTGATAATCACACACATCAATCATCGATTCTAACAGTTCTTTTTCTTCAGGAATATGTTTTGTCATACGGGCGGCAGCTACGATTGGAAGCCATGAATGGACGTAGCGGCGGTCGGTATGGGTCTTTTTGCAGAAATCAACAAGATATTTTTCCGCAAAGCTTTCATCTACCAGCTTTAACATTAAATATGTGTTGGCAACATCGGCACTGGCATTGCCCTGTGTGGCATGAACCCAGTCAACGGCAGTGATAGCGGTAATCTTTCCGGCATCGTCCGTTTCAACGAGGATATTGTCCGGGCAGTAGTCGCCGTGGCAGAGCTTATTGTGTTTTGGCAGGGATTCCAGTCGGGTAGACAGTTCATATTTAATATTGGAATCCAGTTCCAGTTCATTAATCTGGCGCACCAGCTTATCCTTTAACTTTAACAGCAGTGGGTTGGAGCGCTTATTAAAAGCAATCTGATAATCTACCATGGCATGCACGTAGCTGTCAATATTTTCAGGGTGTTCCTTGATTAATTGTGTCAGCGTTACCCCTTTTGCATATTCACTGGTGATAACCCACTGACCGTCTTCTACGGAAACGCTTAAAATCTTTGGAATATCCAGCCCAGTGTCTTCAACACGGGCTGTATTTAACGCTTCATACAAAACATCGGTTTTGCTGTAGTCCGGGGCAAAAACCTTGCGGACTGTATTGCCGTCTTTGTAAACGGCTTTGGTATCTTTTTTAGAAATGCAGTTGTTCATATTCATATCCTTTCTGCCATACCGGCAAATATCATAATGTCACAAATCACAAATCAGCAGCAGATTTATTTACCGTAGTAAGCTTTTAAATACATTTCCTTGATTTCACGCATGAGCGGATAACGAGGATTTGCACCGGTACACTGGTCATCAAAGGCCTGTTCTACCATGTCATCTAATGTATCTAAGAAATATTTTTCATCTACGCCGTAATCTTTAATTGTCTTTTTAATACCGACCTTTGCTTTTAATTCTTCGATAGCGGTAAGGAAGTTTTCAAATTTTTCATCGTCATTCTTGCCCTGAATACCAAGGAAGTTTGCACATTCTAAGTAACGCTCCTTGCAGTGCGGATATGCATACTGTGAAAATGTACCCATTTTTGCCGGTACTTCTGCGGCATTAAAACGCATGACATCGGTAATTAAAATGGCATTGGCAATACCGTGCGGCAGGTGGTGGAAAGCACCCAGTTTATGTGCCATAGAGTGGCATACCCCTAAAAATGCATTGGCAAATGCCATACCAGCCATCGTAGATGCGGTTGCCATCTGTTCACGGGCTTTGGCATCATGCGGACCGTTTTCATAAGCCGCAGGCAGATAAGTGAAAATATTTTTCATTGCCTTTAAAGCAAGACCGTCTGTGTAGTCGGTTGCCATAATAGAAGCGTAAGCCTCCAGCGCATGTGTTAAGGCATCAATACCGGAAGCGGCAGTTAAGCCCTTCGGCTGATCCATCATCATGTCGGCATCAATAATTGCCATTTTAGGAAGCAGCTCGTAGTCTGCAAGCGGATATTTGATACCGGAATCCTGGTCTGTAATAACGGCAAACGGTGTTACCTCGGAACCTGTACCGGAAGAAGTCGGAACAGCGATAAAATAAGCTTTTTCGCCCATTTTCGGGAAGGTGTAAATACGTTTGCGGATATCCATAAAGCGCATTGCCATATCCATGAAATCAGCTTCCGGATGTTCATACATTACCCACATAATCTTACCGGCATCCATAGCGGAACCGCCGCCGATAGCGATAATGCAGTCCGGCTCAAACAGACGCATGGCTTTTGCACCCTCTTGTGCGCAGGCAAGTGTCGGATCCGGGGCTACATCGTAAAATGTGGTATGCACAATACCCATTTCATCGAGTTTATCTGTGACACATTTTGTATAGCCGTTTTTATATAAGAACTGGTCGGTTACGATAAAGACGCGTTTCTTTCCCATAACCGTTTTTAATTCATTTAAAGCAACAGGCAGACAGCCCTTCTTAAAATACACCTTTTCAGGGGCACGGAACCAAAGCATATTTTCTCTCCTTTCAGCAACGGTTTTTACGTTAATCAGATGCTTTACACCGACATTTTCAGAAACAGAGTTGCCGCCCCATGAGCCGCAGCCCAGTGTGAGGGAAGGTGTCATTTTAAAGTTGTAAAGATCACCGATTCCGCCGTGGGAAGAAGGGGTGTTGATTAATACACGGCAGGTCTTCATCGCTTCTGAGAATACGGCAACCTTTTCGCTTTCCGTTGCGGTATTAATATAAAGAGAAGAAGTATGACCATAGCCGCCGTCTGCGATTAAGTGGCTTGCCTTATCAACTGCATCGTTAAAATCCTTTGCCTTGTACATAGCCAGTACAGGAGAGAGCTTTTCATGGGCAAATTCTTCTGAAATATCCACAGAAGTGACTTCGCCGATTAAAATCTTTGTGTCTTCTGGAACGGTGACACCGGCGAGTTTGGCAATCGTATAAGCACTCTGACCGACAATCTTGGCATTCAATGAGCCGTTGATGATAATGGTCTTACGGACTTTGTCGATTTCATCTTTTGCAAGGAAATGACAGCCACGCTTTGTAAATTCCTCTTTGACCGGTTTGTAAACGGCGGTATCGACAATGACAGACTGCTCGGAAGCACAAATCATGCCGTTATCAAAAGTTTTTGAATGAATAATGGAGTTGACCGCAAGAATAATATCAGCCGAAGCATCAATGATTGCCGGGGTATTGCCTGCGCCAACACCGAGAGCCGGTTTGCCGGAAGAATAAGCGGCTTTTACCATGCCCGGACCGCCGGTTGCAAGGATAATGTCGGCTTCCTTCATCAGGGTATTGGTAAGCTCCAGAGAAGGAACATCCACCCAGCTGATAATGCCCTTTGGTGCGCCTGCGGCAACAGCAGCTTCCAGTACAACCTTAGCGGCAGCAATGGTGCTTTCCTTTGCACGAGGGTGTGGGCTGATAATAATTCCGTTACGTGTTTTTAAACAAATCAAAGTCTTAAAGATCGCTGTTGAGGTAGGATTTGTTGTTGGAATAACAGCGGCAACGACACCGATCGGTTCAGCAATGCGCTTGATTCCGTAAGCACTGTCCTCCTCAATAACGCCGCAGGTCTTTGTATCTTTGTATGCATTGTAAATGTATTCGGAAGCATAGTGGTTCTTGATGACTTTATCTTCCACAATGCCCATGCCGGTTTCGGCAACTGCCTGTTTTGCAAGAGGGATTCTTGCTTTGTTGGCAGCGAGTGCCGCAGCTGCAAAGATTTTATCGACCTGCTCCTGTGAATAGGTTGAAAAAATCCGCTGTGCTTCACGGACTTCTTCAATGCGCTTTTCCAGTGCTTCAACAGTATCAACAATCATAATATTCTTTTCTGACATTTGATGACCTCCAATTTTGTGTAGATTAAGATTGATAATTTATTAACAATGATAGTATACCGTACTTTATGAACTTTGTCAACAATTTAACAATATTGAAAGAAAAAAATTGCTGTGATAATATTATATATAAGACAATAAGGGGGTTTTTATGATGGATAATTATGGTTTTTACACAGGAAAAAGCTTTGATGCATATGAGTTTTTCGGGTGTCATACAGATGAAAATGGTGCGGTGTTCAGGGTGTTTGCACCGGCGGCAGTCCGGATTAGTGTTATCGGGGAGTTTAACGGCTGGCAGGATACGCCGATGAACAAAATTGGTGATGGAAATTTCTGGGCAGTTTATATTGAAGGCGTTAAGCCGGGACAGATGTACAAATATAAAATTTATAAGTCGGACGGCAGCTGTATGGACCACTGTGACCCATACGGATATGGTATGGAGCTGCGCCCTGCTTCTGCTTCGATTGTAAGAAATCTGTACGGCTATGAATTTCAGGACGATGCATGGATGAAAAAGCGCAGTAACGGGGTGGCTTCGGCATTAAATATTTATGAAATCCATGTGGGTTCGTGGAAAAAACCGCAGAATGGGTGGTACCGGTATGATGAGCTTGCCACGCAGTTAGTTCCTTATTTAAAGGAGTACGGATACAATTATATCGAGCTGCTTCCGATTGGAGAACATCCGTGTGACGAGTCGTGGGGATACCAGTGCAGTGGCTTTTACAGTCCGACTTCACGGTATGGCACGCTGGACGATTATAAAAAAATGATTGATATCCTGCACCACAATGACATCGGTGTGATCATGGATTTTGTGCCGGTACATTTTGCGCTGGATGCGTATGCACTGGCAAAGTTTGACGGAACGGCGCTGTATGAGTATCCGCATAAGGACGTTGGAAACAGTGAGTGGGGAAGCTGTAATTTTATGCACTCCCGTGGCGAGGTGCGCTCCTTTTTACAGTCCTGTGCGAATTACTGGCTGAAGGAATACCATGTAGACGGTCTGCGCATGGATGCCATCAGCAATATGATTTACTGGCAGGGCAATCCGGCGCGCGGAGTGAATAAAGATGCCGTTGCCTTTTTACAGCACATGAATGAAGGGCTGACAGGCAGACACAGTGGCATTTTGCTGGCGGCGGAGGATTCCACGGTGTATCCGGGTGTGACAAAGCGCGTGGCGGAAGGCGGACTTGGGTTTACCTACAAATGGGATATGGGCTTTATGCATGATACGCTTGAATATTTCCAGAAAGATACGGGAGAACGTTTAAACAACCGTAATAAGCTGACATTTTCCATGCATTATTTTAAAGATGAGCGGTATCTGCTGGCATTTTCGCATGATGAGGTCGTGCATGGCAAGGCGACAATTATTCAGAAAATGAACGGCGATTATGACAGAAAGTTTCCGCAGGCGCGTGCGCTGTATGCGTATATGGCGGCTCATCCGGGCAAGAAACTCAATTTTATGGGCAATGAGATTGCACATTTCAGGGAATGGGACGAAAAACGGGAGCAGGACTGGAATCTTTTGGATTTTCCGAAGCACCGGGAATTTGCGGCGTATATGCAGGCATTAAATCACCTGTACCTCTCAGAGGAAGCGCTGTGGAACGATTACGGCGGTGACGGTTTTGAATGGATCCATGCGGTTTCCCGGAATTACCCGGATACAGATCATTCCTGTGTGTTTGCATGGAAGCGCAAGGCAGAAAACGGCAGACAGCTGTTGTGTGTATTCCAGTTTGCAGACCGTGCAGACTGCGTGACACTGCCGTTGGCAGAAGATGAAAAACTGGAACTGGTATTCGACACGGACTGGACGGAATTTGGCGGAGTGAAACCAAAGCAGAGCGAGGTCCTGACAGCACAAAATGGCAGTGCGGTAACGAAAATGGCGGCATTTTCGGCAAAGTTTTTTGCGGTTGGGAAGCGTGACAAGGAAGAAACAGATAACATGGGAGCAGACACTACAGAAGCCGGTGAGCCGATAACCGCAGAACCAATAGAAAAATTGTCGGAAAATTCATCTGTAAAACTTGTAGACGGTGCATGGTTTGACCGTGCGGTGGTGTATCACATTTATCCGCTGGGATATTGCGGTGCACCGCAGTATAACGAGGGTGAAAAGACACAGGGAAGCCGCATTTTAAAGGTTCTGGATAGAATTGGGCATTTAAAGGCACTGGGGGTCAATACGATTTATTTCGGACCGGTATTTGAATCACTGTGGCACGGGTATGATACCTCGGATTATTACAGAACCGATTCGCGGCTAGGCAGTATGAAAGATTTTCAAAAAGTTTTCAGGGCATTAAAGGAAAATGACTTTAAAATCGTGCTGGACGGTGTGTTTAACCATGTCGGCAGAGGTTTTGCACCGTTTCGGGACTTGCAGGAAAAAGGAGAAGCTTCCATATATAAAGACTGGTTCTGCAATGTGCATTTTGGCAGCAGTACACCGCTGGGTGATGCATTTTCCTATGATACATGGCAGGGCAATTGGGAGTTAGTCAAGCTGAACCTGAAAAATAAGGCAGTAGTAGACCACCTGCTCGGTGCAGTAAAAATGTGGGTGGAAACCTTTGATATCGACGGACTGCGTCTTGATGCGGCAGACTGCATTGATAAAGAATTTTTCAAGCAGTTAAAGGTGTATACACAGGGATTAAAGAAAGATTTCTGGCTGATGGGCGAGATTATCCACGGTGATTATAAGATGTGGGCGAATCCCGATATGATGCATTCCGTGACTAATTATGAGTGCTGGAAGGGCATTTATTCAAGTCACAATGATAAAAATTATTTTGAAATTGCCCATTCTTTAAGACGGCAGTTTGCAAAGGGCGGCATTTATGAAAATCTGCGTCTGTACAATTTTTTAGATAACCACGATGTCAACCGCATTGCAAGTCTGCTTAAAAATCCGGCGGATTTGGAAAATGCGTATACCATGCTGTTTTGTATGCCGGGCATCCCATCCGTATATTACGGCAGTGAATGGGGCATTGCCGGAGTGAAAACAAGCGGAAAAGAAGCAGACCTTCCGGTTCGTCCGCCGATTGAAGAAGCGGAAGCGGCCAAGCGGGATACAAAGCTGGAAAAACATATTGCGGCACTTGCCAGACTCAGACAGACGACCAATGCACCGGTTTACGGTGAATATGCCGATATTCTGGTTCGCAATGAACAGCTTGTGTTTGCCAGACAGTATAATAAGGAAGCGGTGATTGCGGCATTTAATATTGCGGATACAGCGGTGTCACTGGATTTTGAATGGCAGGGTGAAAAATATGCGGTTGAACTTGCACCGCATGACAGTCGTGTGATTGTAAAAGAATAAGAGGGGGAATTATGGGGGCAGAAAAATGTCAGAAACGCGTCCTGGTTGTAGAGGATAATGAACTGAACCGGAAAATTGCCGCACAGGTGATTGAAGATGAGGGCATTTTAACGGAATGTGCCATCGACGGTCTGGAAGCGGTAAAAAAGGTCAGGGAAGCACCGGAGCATTACTTTGATTTGATTTTAATGGATGTCCAGATGCCGGGGTTAAACGGCTATCAGGCGGCAGAGCAGATAAGAGGACTTGGACGGCATGATACGGATACAGTGCCGATTCTTGCCATGACGGCATACACATTTCCGGAAGACTTGAAGCGGGCAGAACAGTCGGGAATGAGCGGATATATTGCGAAGCCGCTGGATATGGACGTTTTATATGAAAAGCTGAAGCAGTGGCTTGTGAAAATGTAGTGATATTTAATTAAACGTATTGTCATCATGGTAAATGTGTGATATAGTATTTAAAACTAGATGAGTTGGTTCACACATGCAGGAGGACAGTAATGGGTTATAAGATTTTAATTGACAGCTGTGGAGAGATTCCGCAGTCACTGATGAGTACAGGAGTTGTTGAAAATATTCCGCTGAGTATTATGGTGGAAGATGAAACAATTATAGATGATGAAACATTTGATCAGAAAAGTTTTCTGGAAAAGGTAGCAAAGAGTAAAAACTGCCCGAAGTCGGCATGCCCGTCACCGGAAGGCTATATGAAGGCATTTGAGTGTGAAGCGGACAGAATCTATGTTGTTACGCTTTCATCAAAATTAAGTGGTTCTTACAACAGCGCAGTGCTTGGCAAAAATCTCTATGAAGAAGAATACAGCGACAAACAGATTGTTGTACTTGATTCTAAATCGGCATCCGTCGGTCAGACCCTGATTGCCATGAAGATTGTAGAAGCAGAGGAGGCCGGACTGTCCTTTGAAGAAGTTATTGCAAAGGCAGAACAGTTCCGTGAAGAAGAACACACCTATTTTGTACTGGAATCACTTGAAACACTGCGTAAGAACGGCAGATTAAGTAATTTAAAGGCACTGGCGGCAGATGTACTTAATATTAAGCCTGTTATGGGGTCTGATCCCGACGGCAATATTGTTCAGCTGGATAAGGCAAGAGGCATGAAAAAGGCACTGGATAAAATGGTAACACAGATGTTTAAGAATGCCGGCAATACGGAAGAAAAGGTACTTGCAATTTCACACTGCAACTGTCCGGAGCGGGCAGAATGGGTGAAAGAACTGGCACTTTCCAAAGGCACATTTAAGGATTGTTTTATTGTGGATACCCGCGGTATCAGCAGTCTGTATGCCAATGACGGCGGCATTATTATGGTTGTATAATGAAAGAAAAACGAAAAAAGGTATGGGCAGTATTTCTGCTTATAATTTTATGCAGTTTCTTTGTATCCGTGGCGGCAGAACCGTTTTGGTACGGGGAGAGCGTACAGGCGGACACAATGAACGCAGCACCACAACTGGCAGTGCAGACCGTGAGTTTAGAGCAGACGGCATTACAGATAAGGATAAATGCTACACTGCGGATATTTTTAGCTGCCGTGGCAGTGATTTTGGCGGCAGGCAGTCAGTCAGCCCGGTATTTTCCGAAACTGCGGCAGATACATACCGGGGACAGCCGGGAGATTATCTGCTATATTCATAAGACGGATGGAAAAAAGAAAAACGCTTCTATGTAAAAATCACAAAATCGTATTATAAAATACAGACATAGGAGTGTATATAATGAAATTTCATTTATCAAACCTGTTTAAAGGACGAAAGGCACTGGCAGAGCAGGAAGAAGCATCCGGGGAAATGAATATTTTAAAGGCAGGACTGCTGGAAAAGCCGGAAAGTGCCATTGCGCAGGCAAGACTGGCGGCAAAGCTGATGTTTGATGAAACAAAAGATGCGTCAATACTGGCTGCAGGGCTTCTAAAGGACTACGAAGAAAATGCCTATATGCAGATTAAAAAAAGTGAAGAAAAAGTAGATTTATATGAAGACCAGATTTGTAATTATCTGCTTGAGATTTCAAAAAGGAAGCTGACGACCGCTGAGAGCCAGCGTGTATCGGTTCTGTTACATACGGTAAATGACCTTGAAACAATCAGTGACTGTACCTGCAGTATCGGTCTGGCGTACCGGAATATGTATGAGAAAAATGCGGAATTTTCGCAGGAAGCCGCGCAGCAGCTTGAACTGGCGCAGCAGGCAGTGCGGGAAATGCTTGAAAAGACCCGGGCGATGTTTGACGATATCCGGCAGATTCAGGAAGTCTATGCGTATCATCAGGTCGTTAGTGAGCTGTTAGACCGGCTTCGTGAAAAACACATTGAACGGCTGAAAAGCAGCCGGTGTATGGTGGAGAGCGGGCTGGTACTGACAGACCTTATCAACTATTACGAAAGAATTGCCGTGCGCTGTCAGCGGATTGCAGGGTATCTGATGCAGGAGGGCAATGAGGCACTGAAAATCCACGGACATGAATACTGGTTTCCTGCAAAGGATTACCGGGAGTTATATGAAGGCTGCAGAGAACGGTATCTGGCAGAGGATTAGATTATTTGATTATTTGCGCAGGAGTTTTAACTCCTGCGCAGTTTTTATTGCCTGTTGCCGGTTCGTTGTATCTAATTTCTGAAAAATATTTTTGCAGTGAAACTTTACGGTATTGACAGAGATGTCCAGATAGTCAGCAATCTGGACATTACTTCGCCCGTCTGCAATCAGTGTCAGAACATGAAGTTCTGTCTGAGTAAGCGGTGTGAATTTTTCACAGCGTCTGCGCAGATAATCCGGATAAAGAAGCCCCATTTCCTTCGATAACGTAATAATCCGATCAAGATAGGCATCCTCAAGTCCGTGTGTTTTCCGGTAACTGCGAAGAAGCAGATACATTTGTTCACCTTCATCTGCAGCCAGTCTGTCAAAGCGGCGGCGTTTTATGATTGGAAGTGTCACATCCAGAAGCTGATAAGCATGGGTGTTTTGCTCAATTGCAAAAAGTGCAAGTGCATAGAGCAGTCTTGCCTCGCACAAATCCTTTTCGCGGTGCCAGTATTCTAACAGAGGAATCAGCTGCTCGGCTAAGGAAATGGCAAGATAGAAACGTTCAGTCTGCAGATAAATCCGTATTTGTACAAATTGTGTCAGAATATTCATGAAATGCAAAGACTGAGAGGTATTATGTTCCTGCTGCTTAAGCCAGCGGTCTGAGATATTCCAGTCACCATCATATAGGGCACACCAGGTTCTGAGTGTTTCAAGACATTTTTTGTGGAGCGTATAATCCGTCTGCGAAATGGTGGTTTCAATACTGTTGACAAGAGGCCGGAGAGAAGCAACCTGTCCTTTTACGGTAAGTACACGCAGTTGTACAAAGAGTGCAGCTAATAAAACGGCAACATTTCCATTTTGCTGGATAAGCGGCATAGCTGCAACTGCAATCGATAAAGCATCAAAGCACTCATTTAAAAGATAGATGCAAACCAATACTATGTATACGAAAGACATGATAATGGAGTAGTATATAATTATAAGACAGATAAAGTCTGGAAGCAGGTAGATAATCCGCTGAAAAATGGTTATCCGAGAGGTGTTACTACAATGGCATTTTTCCGGATTGCGAAGTAACACAATTATTTTACAAAAAAGACGTCCTAAAAAGGGCGTCTTTTTTCAGCAAAAAAATCAGTGGACAAATAGAAAAAGTTTGGAATAATTCAGGATGAATCAGTCAAAAAAACTGGGATAATGAAATATTGCTTCTTTGTTCTAAAATTCATGAGTATAAAGGCAGACAGGAGCTTTTTATAAGACAAAAACCTGCCCAGTTAGGCAGACTGATTGAGATTGCCAGAATTCAGAGTACAGAGGCATCCAACAGAATTGAGGGCATTGTAACTGAACGGCTCAGCATGATTATGACACTGCATGACGTCGGTTTTACCAATGAAGAAGTTCATCAATATATGTCATTGTGGGTTCAGGGTGAAGCAACCCGCGAGGAACGCAAAAAAATGCTGGTTCAGAAAAGAAACGGCACACTGGACGAAAATCATTTTAAGGAAAAACAACTGGAACGGCTGGATTATCTGCGGTATGAGATAGAACAGGAGAGGAGCGGCGATGTTTAAAAGGGGAATTGTAATAAGTCCTGTTTACCTTTCGGTTGAAAATCCCGCCTTGCTGTCGTTTCAGATTTTTTCAAAATATCACGGCGGCGTGTGGCTGTTTGATAACGGAGAAGGCAGTCAGATACTTTCGGAATTAAAGGATTTAAAGGAAAAATTCAGTCAGGCGGGCATGGACGAAGAAAGCGGACAGGCAGAGTGGCTGATACAGCAGTTCGACAGTTCAGGACCGATAACCGGTGCCAGTACATAATGCCAGGTAAAATCAAAAATATAAAAAATTTTTAAAATGTGAAATAAAATACTTGAACTTAAAGTTAGGTTTCATGTTAAGGTAAAAGCATGAAATGTGAAAATCCATTGATTTAAGGAGGCTTATCATTATGAGTAATTTATATGAAACAGATGCAGAATTTATGGAGCGTTTTGAACAGTTTGCGTACAATGAAGTTGTCAACGAAAAAGACCAGCAGTTAGAAGAACCGCTCAGGGATTTGGCGATTCTTGCAATATTGGTTGGCTGTCAGGGTGTTGATGCGTATAAAGAATATCTTGTAAAGGCATTAAAGCACGGCATGTCACCGGTTACGGTTAAGGAAATGGTTTATCAGGCGACGGATTATCTGGGATACGGCAGAATGTTACCGTTTTTAAAGGCGACGAATGAGACTTTTGAAAAACAGGGAATCGCACTGCCGTTAGAAGGACAGGCGACAACGACTATGGAAGACCGTCTGGAAAAAGGAATTGCTGCACAGGCAGAAATTTTCGGCGAGCATATGAAAGAAGCGTGGAAAGCGGGACACATCAACCGCTGGCTGGCTGCAAACTGCTTTGGCGATTATTATACGAGAACGGGACTGGACCTTGCACAGCGCGAAATGATAACCTTCTGCTTTTTAATGGCACAGGGCGGATGTGAACCGCAGCTTACGGCACATGCAAAAGGCAATATGAATATGGGAAATGATAAGGCATTTTTAATCCGTGTGGTTTTGCAATGCCTGCCGTATATCGGCTATCCGCGCAGTTTGAATGCGATTGCCTGCATTAACAAAGCGGCAGAGGACTAAGGAAAAATTCTGAGAGGGAATCCGGGGAGGGATAAAAGTGGAGCTTCGCGTCTTAAATTATTTTTTAATGGCAGCAAGAGAAGAAAATATCACAAAGGCGGCGGCAATTCTGCATGTGACACAGCCGACACTTTCAAGACAGCTCATGCAGCTGGAAGAAGAACTCGGCGTGCGGCTTTTTGACAGAAGCAGCCATAATATTGTACTGACAGAAGATGGTATGTTACTGCGGCGGCGCGCGGAAGAAATTATCGGACTTGCGGAAAAGACGAAAAGAGAGCTGACACACGAGGAGGAGTGTATCGCAGGAGAAATCTCAATCGGGTGCGGCGAAACAAAAAACATGGAGTATCTGTCGCAGAAAATGATTGAATTCCGGGAGCGGTATCCCAATGTAACCTTTGATATTTATACTGCGATTGCGGATGATGTAAAAGAACGGATTGAAAACGGCACGCTGGATATGGGGCTTTTACTGGAACCGGTGGAAATCAGCAAGTATCATTTTATACGCATACCGTACCGCGAAAAATGGTGTGTTTTAATGCGGAAAGACTGGCCGCTGGCCAAAAAGGAGCGGATTGAACCAAAGGATTTGACGCAGGTACCGTTGTTGATTAACAAGCGGAAATCGGTGCGCAGCGAACTGGAAAGCTGGTTTGGCACGTATTACCGGCAGTTAAATATTGCTGCAACCTGCAACCTGTCCTACAGCAACCGTTCGATTATGGTGGAAAATGGAATGGGAGTGGCACTGGTGCATGAATTTCAGAATAATAATGAGGCGCTTTGTCTGCGCCCCATTGAACCGGAACTGTTTAACGCAAGTGTGCTGGTCTGGAAAAAAGATCAGCGCAATGCGGCGGCAGTCCAAAAGTTTATAGAATATATTCAGTCCTCATTGTGAAGCAGTCTGCGGGTTTTGCGGTATTTGGCAGGGATTTTTTCAAGCGGCATGGTTTCGGGTGCATGGGTTGAACCGGCTTCTTTGGCTGTTTCATAATACCAGCACTTGTAATCCAGCGTATCAAGAGTTTCCTGAAGCTCTGCCATCTGTGCCTGCAGAATTTCACGCTGTTTATAAAATAATTCAAGGCGCTGTTCAATCGTTTCATCGCCCTGTAAAGCAAGATTGATGTACTCCCGGATATCTTTTAAAGACATACCGGCTTTTTTTAAACAGCTGATGATTTTTAACCAGCCGTAGTCGGATTCCTGAAACATACGGATACCGCCCGGGGAGCGTTCTACAAAGGGAAGGAGTCCTTCTTTGTCGTAGTAGCGCAGGGTTGAAGCCGGAACATCCAGCATTTTTGCCATTTCACCAACAGTATAAATCATAATAACCCTCATTTCTGAGCAACTTGTTGCGAAGCGGCGATGAGAAATTCGCGCAGGCGATTTCTCATCTGCCATCATAGCGATTTGTTTTTGCTCAGAAACAAATCGCTGTGCGAAAAATCAGCACATCAGTGTGATTTTTCACACGAATCTCCATTCCGCAGCCATTTTAATGCCGTCTGAACAACTTAAAGATGACTTTAACTTTAAATACAGTATATCGTGCAGAAAAGATAACGTCAAGAAGAAAGATAAAAAAGAAAAATGAACCTAAAATGAAAAGTCGGAGGAATGAAGATTTTCAGAAAATATTAAAGGGAGGGATTATCCGATATGAATAAAACGTTAAAATTTAAAATTGCAACGGACGTGGTTATGACGGTGCTGCTGCTGTTTTTAATGTCCTACCAGCTGGCAGGGGACACGGCACATGAATGGCTCGGTGTGGCAATGTTTGTGGCATTTATTGTACATCACATTTTAAACCGCAGGTGGATTGCGGGAATTATAAAGGGAAAATACAGTGTGATGCGTGTGATACAGACGGTACTGGCAATAGTGATTTTACTGTGCATGGCATGTTCTATGATAAGCGGGGTGCTGCTGTCAAATCACCTGTTTACATTTATCAGAGTGAGAGGTGTGGCAGCTACGGCAAGGCGCATGCATATGATTTGCGCGTACTGGGGATTTGTTTTTATGTCACTGCATCTGGGAATCCACTGGAATATGGTGGTAAGAATGGCGGGAAAGTGCTTTAAAAATCCGTCTGCACTGCGTTCGATAGTTGCAAAGACACTGGCGGCAGTTGTTGCGGTGTATGGCATCAGGGCATTCATAAAAAGGGAAATCGGCAGCTATATGCTGTTAAAAATACATTTTGTGTTTTTTGCGCCACAGGAATCATTACTGCTTTTTATACTGGACTATATGGCAGTCATGGCGCTGTTTGTGTGGATTGGGTATTATGGCAGCCGGTGTATCAATCAATTTACAAGGAAAGGAATTAAAGAGCGATGAAAAGAAAAAAATTAGCAGCAGTTATTTTAACGGCAGTTGTTGCAGCAGCTTTCGGATTGGCGGCATGCGGTTCTAAGGCGGACAGCGGTCAGACGCAAAACAGCCGTACAAAGGCGGCAACGACGGCAGCAGACACAGCATCAAAGGGCACAGACGAAAAAACAGGTGCGGATACGGCGTCAAAGGGAACTGATGAAAAAACAGAACCGGGAGCTTTACAGACGGGAAAGACACTGGTCGTTTATTATTCCGCAACGGGAAGTACAAAAGCTGTTGCCCAGACGATTGCAGAAGCGACAGGCGGCGATCTGTTTGAATTACAGCCGGTTCAGGCATATACATCAGAAGATTTGGACTGGACAAGGAACAGCAGCCGTGTATCAAAGGAGCATGATAACGAAAGTTTAAGAACGGTTGAGCTTGCAGCGGATACCATGCCTGACTGGGATTCGTACAGCACCGTCCTGATTGGTTACCCGATTTGGTGGGGGATTGCGGCATGGCCTGTTGACGGCTTTGTAAAGGCAAATGATTTCACCGGTAAAACGGTCATTCCGTTCTGTACATCTTCTTCATCAGGTCTTGGTGACAGCGGAGAGCTGTTAAAGAAAATGGCAGGAACAGGAAACTGGAAAGACGGAAAGCGTTTCGCATCGGGCGTTTCCGCATTAGAAGTACAGTCATGGATCAAGGGGCTGGGGCTGTAGAATTTAATAAAAGATTATAATAAAATTCCCGCAGTGCGAAGTTATTTGGCATAGCGGGAATTCTTGTATATGTGCGCCTAGCGGCGCACGTTTCTAACGGGTTAAAGTCCAGAATCCGCCCGGTAGTGGGAAGGATATAGCCGAAAGCAAGGGTGTCCATTGTGAGATGGAATCTGAAGGAAGCTGGATGTGAGGAACATATTAACTCATGGGCAAATTGGTTCTATGTCAAGATTTAGTACAAGTTAAAATGAGAAATTTTTCCCTATTTTAACCCGCTAGAAGCTCAGCCTCAGTGTGTGTTCTTTCATATACTCGTTCGAATTCATTTGGTGACATATAGTTACAATGGCTATGAATTCGTTTCGTATTGTAGAAAGCTTCCAGATATTCGAAAATCAAACGGTATGCCTGCTTGTAATCGCGAATTTTAAAGCGGTTGAGTCATTCACGTTTGATAATTGAATGGAAGGATTCCCGGAAGCCTTTCAGCCACTTTGTTAGTGTGCTGTATCCGATGCCAAGATTTTCAGCACATCCACGTACACCGAGATCTTTATGATCTTGATAATACTGGATTGCATCAAGTTTAAATTGTTTGTCATGTTGCGTTGCCATATGAGATCATCCTTCAGCATATCTCTATTGTACTATGCTTATGTGTATTTGGAATTTCTCATTTTGGCTTGCACTATTTATATTCTAGCACCACCCCCGCCCGGGCCGTGGCGGCGCTGACCGCTGTGCCGGATGCCGCCACTTGAAAGAGTGCGGCAACAGAAAAGACCGTTGCCGCAAGAAGTTTCGCCCCTCGGGCCAAGTTGGCCCGAAGTCCTGATGTGCCGGGAACTGACCCGTGACGAGCGAAAGGGTATCCGAAAACTGGTCACGGAGATGTGCGCCAATTATGACCGGGAGTATGGCTGCCTGCCGCTGGCTGGTGAGTGTTATATGCTTGGCAAGTGTTGGACAGGGGCCTATTGCCGCTACTTCCGGGAGGCCGTTCTGCCCCTTGACCCGTTGCTGGTAGCTTCCATCTGCGAGGACGGCCCGGCCCCGGACACCCGCCTGTGATCTATCTGCGGGCAGCCCTTTCTCCCGGAGGGGCGGCAATCCTACTGCTCCGAAGCCTGCAAGGCCGAGGGAAACCGCAGAAGGAGCCGGGATCGCATGAGGAAAAAGCGTGATAAAAACAAGTAGCCACGTTACGATTTGCCTCTTGAAAAAGCCCGGAATATCAGGCTTTTTTGAAACACTTTTCCGGGCCTGAATATTCTAATACCTTTTGCCCCGGTTTGGACGGGTATTTCGTAACACTTCATCACCTCGGCCAACTTGGCCCGAGGTCAGAAAGGAGGAAAACACATAGAAAGCAATCAAGGCTATGAGATTTTGAAATCCGTTACCTTTGACAATAGCCGTGGCTTCGCTCTGGGCTTTGACGAAGCGGCTCCCAGCCCCTTTGTCACATGGCAGTTTACCGAAACGGAGAACGGCCAGAAGGACTACTATTGGGGCCACTACCACAGACAGCGGAGAAGGATTTTGCCAAGCGTGTGGCCGATTACAAGGAATTGTTTGGCGTGCATGAGCGCACCGGGGGCCATGAACAGGCGGAGTATTACCGCTATTACTCTACCCAGCGGCCCGTTGACCTCGGCACCTTCCCGAAGCCGTCCGGCAACGCTCCCGTGGAGATCATCAACTTTGACGAGCGGCGTATGGTGGAGGGCGGCACCATGCGGGCATGGGGCGAACTTTCCTATTTGAAGCCCCTGACGGAAAAGCAGATGGAGGATTACGAGCTGCGCCCAGCTCCCGGCAACCCTGACCGGGCAGCCCGGCCCTCCATCACAGCCCAGCTCAAGGAGGCGGCCCGCAGAGCAGAGCCCCCGAAGGAGCCCGACAAGGCCAAACACAACAAGTCCCATGAGGACAGATAGGAGGACGCTATGAACGAAAAAGATAACCACCTGCTGACAGTCGAGCTCTCCGAGGAACAGAACGGCAATATGCTGGACGGTATTTTGAACAACCTGCCGCCCTCGCTGCTCCCAAGGGGGCCGGAGAAAAAGGAACTGGACAGAGTGAAGGAGCCGCCAGCCCACAAGCGGAGCTGGGAATGGGAGGAACGCTAACGGCCCGGCGCAAGCGTGACAGACACCTTCATGTGATGGTCACGGAGGACAAGCTAGCCCAGATACAGCGGCGCATGGCCGAGGCGGGTATTACCAACGCCGGGGCCTATATGCGGAAGATGGCCTTAAACGGCTATATCTTCCATGTAGACCTTGCCCCGGTCAAGGAGCTGGTATCTTTACAGCGGCGGTGCGCCAACAATCTTAATCAGGTAGCCATCCATGCCAACACCTTCGGCGTGTACCCGGAGGAGATTGCCGGACTCCAGCGGGACTATGAAAAGCTCTGGGGCCGGGTGTCCGATGTGCTCACGGAGTTGTCTGTACTGGTGGAAAAATGATAAAGCAGGGTACAACCTTGATATGGCTGTACCCTGCCTTTTTTATTTTAGATATTTTTCTCGCATTATCTCACTTATATCTGCGCTACTATATCCTCGTAGAGCCAACAATTTGATTTCAAGTAAATACTTATCAAATGATAGTGCTTTTTCAACTAATATGCGTTTGGTCTGTGCGAAAATTTCAAAGAACTCTAAATAGGAGATTGTCAATGTCGTTACCTTATCAAACATTTTCTCCACCTCTTTTGAAATATTCGGAGGTGTTGGAGTCTGATTGTGACAATAGGTATAGAAGCCATAATATATCTCACAACACGGCGTTATTTCCGCTTGACATACATTTTTGATTAACTCTATCATATTGATTGCGTCTTCATACTCACCAATAATAACCTGCCGAAATGCTAAATAACGAATGATTTCGCTTTTGTCCAGTATAGATAATTGTCCATATTTTGTGGATTTCTGGGAAATGTTTTTTAACCGCTTATATACATCCTTATAATTGCCTATATCTAATTTGCACGCAGCTTGAGTTAAAATACTTTCCTGCTTTGCAGCTAATCGAATAGCTGAAATATAAAATGTCACAACGATATATGCCAAATACAGAATGACAAACAAGGTGATATTTTCTTTTTCCCAATCAATCGAATAAATGGTTAATATGCCCAACACAAAACTAAGTGTCGTTTCCGAAAGGCTTTTGCTACTAACATAGATTCCAATAGAAATTATGAGAATTAGCAACCCTAATAAATATGTAGTTGACCACCCTGCGGACAAATAACTGCGAATACCCAAATCAATCAAGTAAACTACAACCAAAAATAGAACCGGCATTTTTTTGAAAAGGGTTTGAGTTACTGCTTTGAGCGCTGTAAGTGCTTCAAAAAGGCTCTTGCTCTTTTTCATTTATTCCCCTCCTTTTTAGGGAAATTATCCATCAAAATCATAAAAACCTCCGGCCCAGTTATGCCATATTTATTTCCAATATTCCATAAATCCTTTTGAAGAATTTCATATGACAAATCAAACGGTATATCTCCAAGTTTTTTTAGCATTATTCTGCAATCCATCAGGACTAACTCTTTTTGTGATTTATTCATAATACCAACACCTCCTCATATTACGATTTATTATATAGCATGAAACCTTCAGAAACAATATTTCTTGACAAGATTTACTAACTGTCTGCAACATTGTTGCCCCTGCGCTCGCATGGTAAAATATAGGTAGGAAGATAGAAAGGGGCTAAAGATATGAGACTGATATTAAAATTGATTGCTGCGCCGTTTATCGTTTTGCTGACCGTCCTTGTTGCCGTTTTGCTGTTCCTGTTCTTGGTGTCCTCCTTCCTCCTGACTGCGGCCTCGGTTATTATGGCCCTGTTGGGCGTGGGGCTGTTATTCATCAGTTACCCGGTGGGCGGCGGCGTTTATGTGGGAATTGCGTTCCTGCTTTCGCCCTTCGGCTTGCAGGCGGTGGCAGGCGCTGTTATTACAGGGCTGAACAGCTTAAACCTGTCTCTGTGGCAATCCATCACAAGCTAATCGCTTCGGGCCAAGTTGTCCCGAAGTAATACAGACGGCGGCCTTGCATGGCCGCCGTTTTCTATGAAGGGAGGGATTTTCTCTGGCAACAACTACCTTGCTGCCACGCCAACGAAGGAGAAAGCATAGCCGAGGTTATTCGTGATTGTCTGGACTATGGGAAAAATCCCGAAAAGACGGAGGACGGGAAATACATATCTTCCTATGAGTGCGACCCGGCCACGGTAGCCGCCGAGTTTCTTTTGGCAAAGGCCAGCTACAAGGCCATGACAGGCCGGGAACAAAAGAAGGGTTCTGATGTGCTATGCTATCAGATCCGTCAATCCTTCTATCCCGGAGAGATTACGCCAGAAGAAGCAAATCGGATAAGCTATGAGCTGGCTATGCGCTGGACGAAGGGCCGCCATGCTTTCATTGTCACGACACACACGGACAAGCAGCATATCCACTCACACATTTACTACAATTCTACTACCCTTGACTGTACCCGGAAGTTTCGCAACTTCTGGGGCTCGTCCTTCGCCTTGCGGCAGCTCTCTGACCGTCTGTGTCTGGAAAACGGGCTCTCCATCGTGGAAAATCCCAAGCCCCGGAGCAAGGGCAAGTTTCGCAATTATGGGGAGTGGCAGGCCGGACAGAAAAAGCCTCTGACCTATCAGGACAGACTGCGGGCCGCCATTGATACCGCTCTTGCCAAGAAGCCCGCTGACTTCCCGGCGTTCCTCTCCTTGATGGAGCAGGCGGGCTATGAGGTCAAACAACGGCGAGGTGCAATCAGCTTTCGGGCTCCCGGTCAGGAGCGGTTTACCCGCTTGTGTTCTGATACTCTCGGGGAAGGTTACAGCGAAGCGGACATACAGGCCGCCTTGTCAGGCGCCCGCCAACGGCTCGGTCAGCCTCGCCCAAAAATCAGTCTGGCTATCGACATTCAATCCCGGCTCCAAGGAAAAGACCCCGGCTATGAGCGATGGGCTAAGGTGTTCAATCTCAAACAAATGGCCGCCGCCCTTGCTTTTTTGCAGGACAACGGCCTGACGGATTATGAGCAGTTGGAACAGAAAGCCACAGCGGCCACGGAGCATTTTCACAAGCTGTCTGACAAAATCAAAAGCACCGAAGCGGCCCTTCATGCCAACATGGAATTGAAGGCGGCCACGGTGCAGTATGCCAAGACCCGGCCTGTCTTTGAGACGTACAAGGACAGCAAATACAGCAAAAAATTTCTTGCGGAGTATGAGGCAGATATTGAACTTTACTGGGCGGCCTGTGCCGACTTCAAAGCCATCCTCGGCGTGGCCAAGCTCCCCAAGATGGACACGCTCAAAGAGGAAGGCCGAAAACTGGCCGAACAGAAAAAGAAGCTCTACGCCGAGTACCGCAAAGCCAAGGCGGATATGCAGGAGGTTACGACCATCAAGGCCAACATTGACTATCTGCTGGGCTACTCAGAGCCGGGCAGGAAGAAGGAACAGGAGCGTTAGGGACTGTGACGCATAAGGAGCAAAGCGACGCTGACACTTCGGGCCAACTTGGCCCGAAGCGCCGTGTTTGGGGAGGCTCCCCAACAAGCAGATTTTCACAGACGGGCCGCAAGGCCCGGCTTGTGAAAATAGCTTCTGTGGCCACAGAAGCATTGCTTGCCATTTAGCGGAACCCCCGAAAAGTACCCCAAAAACAAGAAAAACGAAGGCCCTTTTTACTTGACCTCCGTTTCTCTGGCTTTTTGTAGTCCCTCTGCTGTGGCCTCCATGACTGTCAATTCCTTTTCGCCCATTGAGTTGAGCAGTCTGTCAATGTGCTGGCGGCAGTCGCTTTCGCTGTTCTGCCTGTCAGGATAAAAGAACTGGTCTACGGAAATGTCCAGCAAGGTGACGATTTGGTAAAAGGTATTCAGACTTGGATGCTGACCCCGGTTTTCAAAATACATGATAGAGCGGGGGTACGGTCTACAAGCTGTGCAAGATATTCCTGCGTCCAACCTTTCGCCTCTCTTTTGCGCTTGATCTCCCGGCCTAATGCGTGGAAGTCAAGCCGTCTTTCGTCTTGGTACATTCTCATATCACCCATATATTATTCTACATTTCGGGTTTGATTATGAGAGCGAAACATAGTTTTATGTTTTAGTAGTATTTTATTGTCCTTTCAGGCGTGGTTGACAGGAAAGTGATTATAGTGTATAGTGTATATGTAGTAACATCACACTATGTGGGAGGTATAATGAACTTGTGAAGATACTAATATCAAACGCCTCTGATTCCCCTCTTTACGAACAGATTAAAGAACAAATCAAAGACGCAATTTTGAAAGAAGAATTAAAAGAGGGCGATGCGTTACCGTCAATACGGGCCTTTGCAAATGATTTGAAGGTTAGTGTTTTAACCATTAGGCGGGTTTATGAAGAATTAGAGCAAGAGGGCTTTGTTACCAGTCAGGTAGGAATTGGCACATTTGTTTCTACCAGCAATCTTGATTTGCTCCGTGATTCAAAACGACGGCTTGTGGAGCAAAAAATGCTGGATATGATACAGACTGCAAAATCACTTAATATCAGCAAAGACGAGCTTAATTCTATGATGGATATATTATACGAGGAGGATTGAAATGGAATCAATTTTGAAAGTTTCCGATTTGAACAAATCATACGGTAATTTTTCTTTAAGTAATGTCAGCTTTTCTTTGCCTGAGGGGTGCATTACTGGATTTATTGGGGTGAACGGTGCGGGAAAAACAACCACTTTACGGACGATTTTAGAGCTTACTAATCGAACTTCTGGGCATATTGAATTTTTTGGATTGGATATGCAAAGTCATGAGCAGGAAATTAAAAATCGCATCGGCGTTGTTCTTGATGATGGCTATTTTTATGAAGAATTATCTTTAGCTGAAATGAAAAGTATTATCGCTCCGGCCTATACATCGTGGTGTGAACAAGACTTCAAAAACTATCTGGAACGGTTCAACCTAAACCCAAAACAAAAAATCAATACGCTTTCAAAAGGCATGAAAATGAAATATGCGTTGGCACTGGCGCTGTCTCATAAAGCAGAACTTCTGATTATGGATGAACCTACCAGCGGCCTTGACCCTTTGATCCGAAGCCAGCTATTAACCATACTTACCGATTACATGAATAGTGGCGGAAAGGGTGTTTTCTTCTCTACACATATTACATCTGATTTGGACAAAATCGCAGATATGCTAATTATGATTGATAATGGTCACATCGTATTTCAGGAAGAAAAAGATACTCTGCTGGACTACTATCGGATTGTAAAAGGGGATGTGCGTTATCTAAATGCAGAAACTCGTAAATTATTTTTAAGCACTACGGAAACGGCATTTGGTTTTTCCGGTGTCACTAAAAAGATTTCTGAGGTGCAACGACTTATTCCTGATGTAGTGGTGGAACGGCCAACGATTGAGGACATTATGTTAGGAAGTGTTGAAGGAGGAAAAAAATAATGCTAATCCATCTAGTTAGAAAAGATTTTCTTATCGTGAAGAAGTATGTTTTGCTTATGTTAGCGGTCTGTGTGTTTATACCGCCGTTTATGATGTGGCGAATAGACGACGCAACTTATGTTGGTTCTATGAGCTTTATTTTAGCTGCAATTTTTTCTGTTTTTATGCTATTGCAGTATGTTTCATTGAAGGAGAACCAATACGCAAAAGCGTCCACACTACTTTGTGCTACACCATATCCCCGCAAACTACTTGTACTTTCTAAATATGTTTTTGGCTTGCTGATTTATGGCGCTTGCTGTTTGATTTTCTGGACAGAGACATTGTTATTCCCTGTTCTCGGTGGATTTCGCATTGAACTGTCAGCAGTTATGTTCCTCGTTGTGGCTCTGTTTCTTGGTATTTACCTCCCAGTACAATATAAGTTGGGATATGAAACGACAAAATTTGCGTTCTTTATCATTATTATGGCTTCTCCTTTTATTGTGCCGCAATTACTGAAAATGCAGGGTGGCGCAAATTGGTATTCCTTAATTGCTCTATCGCCAAGCATCTTGTCTGCCGGAGCTATTTTGATTGGAGTTATTGTATTGGTGGTGTCTGCTGGAATATCGGTTAAGGTGTACTGTAAGGCTGACTTATCATAGCGCCTTTGTTGATTGGAGGTGAACGAAAATGAAAAACGACACGATCTTTTTATATTTAATTGCGTCAGTCTCTTTTCTTTTTGCTCTTTACAACGCACTTGCCTTTTGGGCAAAAAGAAATATGACTGGGAAAACAACAGGAACCATCAACTCAATTACTTCGCCCAATCCCGAAACAGCAAAGACTCGCAATTCAAAGTGGGCAAAAGTCACCTATCGGGTGGATGGGAAAACCTATGTTTCAGGAAATCGCATACAAGTCCCCTTGACAGCCCAAGTGGGTAACTCTGTGACTGTTCGCTATGATTTGCAACATCCTGAAAGATTATATAGCTATTCATTAGCGAGAATACTTGTATCCTTATTTGTTACAGTTGTTTGCATTGTAGTAGGAGTATTTCATTTAGCATAGAACGAGGAGGTGTAATATGCCACATTTTCCAGAATGGTTTGTTGTAATATGCGTTTTACTTCCTATCTTGAACGCTTTATATAAAGTTTGGAAGAAGAACAAGAAAAAGTAGATTGGAGGGTAAACGCTTGCCAGAAATTCAATGGGTATTATGTCCTGTATGCCGTAATAAAACACGCTTAAAATCAGAGGAGATACAATACTCATAAATTTTCCGCTGTATTGTCCTAAGTGTAAGCAAAAAACACTTATTACCGCACAAAATTTGAATATTACAATTGTAAAAGAGCCAGACGCACAGACGCAGAGCCGATAACCCGTAGCCAATAGGCAAACGGTTTATCGGCTCTTTTCTTTTTGGTAGCAACTGTGCTGGCAGACACAACAAGACCGTTGAATTCGGCCTTGCGGCGCAGAATGGCGGTTTTGAAATAACGATTTCAGAGCCGCCGTTTTCCTTTTGAAAAATTGGATTTACGGGGGGTGTGGTAAAGTCGCCCTTTTTTAAGGATACGGCGGTGTCCGAGGAGGTATCGCCGTGTCCTTTTTGCTTTTTCGCAACGCCCATGATCTGCACCAGTTAAAAAAAGCGTAGCTCCCCCTCCGGGATGTTCTAACCACGAAGGTACAATATATCAGTACTATTCGGATAATATATTTTCATGCGTCCGAGCGGCTTCATGCCGCCCGGGCGTTTTTGCGTCTATATGGAGCCTCGGGCCAACTTGACCCGAAGTCCAGCCACGGTGCCGCTCACCGCAGCCTCTGTTTCGGCTACTCGTCAACACCCAACACCGAAACGGAGGTACACAATGAAGGAAACCAATTTGCGGGAATTTTACCCGTGGTATATGGAAGATGTTATGGTCGAAGTCACGGAAGAAGTTGCGGAACAACTGCTGGCGGGTCAGAGGTACATTAAGGCCAGCCGCCGTCGTATCTATCGCAATAAGGCGCACTACTCGCTGGATGCCGAGGACGGCATTGAATATTCTGCTTGCTTCTCTAACCCTTCTCCGCAAGAACTGATCGAGCGCATGGAACGCTTCGAGCATATCTGCCACGCGCTGAATAGTCTGCCTGACGCACAGGGCCAGCGGGTGTTTGAGCACTATCTGCTGAACCACTCGGTCAAAGCGATTGCTGCCGCCGAAGGTGTGACGGAAAGGGCCATCAACGCCGCCATCCAGCGTGGCTTGGAGAATATGAAAAAATATTTGGAAAAAGTTCTGTGAGCCTATTCTTTTTCCCGTTCTAACTGACACGGTTAATGAGAGGATGAACCTTCCTCACACAACTGAATAGCGGGTAACTCGGAGTGCCTGGCAGGGAGCCAAGCAACAGGTACGCCAAGACTTTTCCATAAGGAAAATGAGCGACAACTACTCATGCCGCAGGTGGGGACAAGCCATCTCCACGGCCACAATCTGCAACGAGCCGCAAGGAATAAGCTGGCAGCTTATTCGCTCCGATTTGCCGCACAATCCAGCGGGGGTGCTGGCCGAAATCATTGTTGTCTTGCGACAGGCCGAACATACAGGGCCAGCGCCTCCAGCTTTATAAGAAAGAAAGTTTTGACCATGAACGAGGAATGGAGCAACGACGCTTGCCGTGGCTATGTTATCAAAGCCATGGAAAACTGTGGGTTCCATGCAAATGACATTAATCAGGTGCTCGTCGAGCTTTATGAAGTCTTTGACTTCTGTGCTGTTGAGGAGGCGGCGCACTACTACGAAAATTGGCAATACTGACCTCGGGCCAACTTGACCCGAGGTGTGGAGAAGAACGAAAGGGCAGCACTCTTTGCTGGGTGCTGTCCTTCCGCTTTTCCCCACAGGGACAATGCGGGAAATACTGGCAGTCAACCAACTACGCAAAGGAGGCTTCAATGGTACAATCCGTTACTTATCAGAGTGAAACCAAAACCGTCCATTTTCAGGGGAAAAGCATTGTGCTGGAAAGTCTTACACCGGTACTCTCTCCGAAGGAAAAGGAAAAGGAAAAGCGGAAAAAGGAGATTGAACGCTGTCTTTATGAGGTGTTCAGCAAGTACAGCAGGGCCAGCGATACCCCGGCCTGACCATCGACAACATTGTCCTTCGGGGCTATCAATGGTATAATATACTTGTAGGTTGGTAGCTCCATTCCACAGGAAAGGAGCCCAACATGAATATCAGAGAAGATGTAATTTATGCAAGACAATCCGTAGACCGCAAGGACAGTATCAGCATTGAGAGCCAGATTGATTTCTGCAAGTATGAGTTGAAAGGCGGCAGTTGCCGGGTTTTCAAAGACAAGGGTTATTCCGGCAAGAATACCGACAGGCCCGAGTTTCAAAAGCTCCTTGGTGAGATACGCAAAGGCAAGGTACGCCGGGTAGTTGTCTACAAGCTGGACAGAATAAGCCGCTCCATTTTGGACTTTGCGAATATGATTGGTTCTATGTCAAGATTTAGTACAAGTTAAAATGAGAAATTTTTCCCCATTTTAACCCGCCAGAAGCTCAGCCTCAGTGTGTGTTCTTTCATATACTCGTTCGAATTCATTTGGTGACATATAGTTACAATGGCTATGAATTCGTTTCGTATTGTAGAAAGCTTCCAGATATTCGAAAATCAAACGGTATGCCTGCTTGTAATCGCGAATTTTAAAGCGGTTGAGCCATTCACGTTTGATAATTGAATGGAAGGATTCAATGCATGCATTATCCCACGGAAACGCTTTCTTTGAGTAACTACGCTGCATATTTTCTGTTGCTTTTTTATATTCCGTTGCAACATACTGACTGCCACGATCTGAGTGAATGATTAATGGCTGGTCGATATTTCGGCGAGCTTTGGCTTTGTTTATTGTATCAATCACGCAGGATACTTCCAATGTTTCTGAAAGTGTCCAGGCTATGATTTTTCTGGAAAATAAATCCATAATACTGGTCAGATAGACAAATCCGTCTATTGTCCAGATGTAAGTGATATCCGAACACCAGACGGTGTTCGGGCGGTCAGGATTAAACTGCTCATTAAGGATATTTTGTAATTCAGTGCTGAAATCAGAATCTTTAGTGGTGATTGTCCATGGCTTGCTCCACTGGGCACGGATTCCCATTTGGCATATGTACCAACGGTTCTTTCCGAAATGACTTCACCTGTTTTACGCAATTCTACAGTGATTTTTGGAGCACCGTAGTTCTGCTTGGAATCATCATAAATATCCTGTATTTTTTCTTTTACAGATTCACGGCGTTTTTCTGTATCAGAAGGCACGCGGTGGAGCCATGCATGATATCCTGAACGTGAGACACCTAAAAATTTCAACATTCCGGAGATGGAAACCCGGCGTCCAGCCTTTTTGGCAGCTTCCGTCTTTTCAGATACTTTGAGATAAATGACTTCCGTCATTTTCCCAGAATGTTGATTGCTTTTTTTAATACATCAAGAGCATCTTGGGCATCACGTAATTCACGTCTGAGACGAGCGATTTCCTTCTGCTCATCGGATGCGTAATTACCAGAACCCCGAGCAAGAATATCATCTGATTCCCGGAAGTCTTTCAGCCACTTTGTTAGTGTGCCGTATCCGATGCCAAGATTTTCAGCACATCCACGTACACCGAGATCTTTATGATCTTGATAATACTGGATTGCATCAAGTTTAAATTGTTTGTCATGTTGCGTTGCCATATGAGATCCTCCTTCAGCATATCTCTATTGTACCATGCTTATGTGTATTTGGAATTTCTCATTTTGGCTTGTACTATTTATATTCTAGTACCAACATATCTTGCGCATAATATGAAGGGAAGTACTAAATGTGCACAGATAACATTTACAGAGAAAGAATCTGTTCGTAGTGCACTTGCAACAGAGGCCCTCAGCAGATTGGATTAGAAGTCTGCTGAGGGCAGTATTCTGTATTAAAGAAAAACAGTTGGGAATAAAAAAATATAGGAATATTGGCATAAAAATATAAGCGGTCGTAATCGAAAATATTTGTGTTATAATTTGTTTTATGATAAAATATTATTAGAAATAAATTTGTAAAAATATAAGGATACAAGATTTGAAGTCTAATATGAATACTTTTGCAGTTTGGTTGTATTTAAGGAAATAAGCTATAAATACAACTTTTTTAATTGTAATTTTAACCAGATTGTTGAATGCTGTGTTTTTGTTGAATCCGGCAGGACGGTGAAAAAATATGACAGTATTTAAACACATTACGAAAAGGGAAAAAGCTAATTAACATTTGGAATTGGATTTTGGGATAATAAGTCATGTATAGTGAGGGAAAATGATAAGTATTAATAGTGTGACATTTAATTATAGAAAGAATAGTAAAAGTATTCTTAATAATATTAATCTGGAAATTAAAGACAAAGAAATATTTGGCATATTAGGACCGTCTGGGGCAGGAAAGACAACATTAATAAAGCTGATAACGGGACAACTGGATTCTCAAAATGGAGAAATATTAGTTGATGGGTGTAAGCCGGATGTTCATAACAGGGAATTTAACCGGAAGTTTGGAATTATGATGGATGGTCTGGGATTATATGAACGGTTGACGTGTTATGAAAATGTTTTGTTTTTTGCCAGAATATATAATGTTATCGATTCATATGCTGTCGATGTGTTGAAACAGGTTGGACTTGGGGAACATCTTAACAAGACGGTTAATAAGCTTTCTACAGGTATGAAGCAGAGAGTTTTGCTTGCCAGAGCAATTATACATTCGCCAGCTATTTTAGTATTAGATGAACCTACAAGTGGACTTGATCCGGTAACTGCTGATGAGATTCACAAGATAATAAAAGAAATAAGATACATGGGAACAACGGTATTGCTCACAACACATAATATGAATGAGGCGGATAAGCTGTGTAATAGAATTGCGTTGTTAAATAAAGGCGGGATTATAGAGTGCAATGAACCTGAATCAATAAAAAGAAAGTACTTTAAAAGTGGAAGCGTGTGTATTCATACAAAAAATGAAAAAGATATTTATCTGGATTTAGAAAAACAAAAATCAGAGTTAATAAATCTTATTCATAGCGGAGATATCGAAACGATTCATTCGCAGGAACCGTGTTTAGAGGATATATTTATTAATTTGACGGGGGAAAAGATAAATGATAAATAGTTTAAGAGTCATAAGAGCAATGATTAATAAGGAAAAGACGGATATTTTAAGAAATAAAAAAATGCTTATTATTATGTTTATTTTTCCTGTAATTTATTTATTCATTACTTTTGCAGGCATAGAAGAATTTAAGGGAGACGGTTCGGCTTTTGTATTAATGCATTCTATCATGGTTCCAATACAGATAATAGCATCAATCGTGGCAGAGGAAAAGGAAAAAGGAACTTTTAAGATGTTGATGATGTCAGGCGTCAGAGCATTTGAATATATTATAGGCATAATGGTTATTGTAATGATGTTTCTGGTATTTGGAATGGTTATATTTGATCAGACCGGAGCAACAAAAAACAGTGATACTTTTGAAGCTGTTATAGTCAATATGATTGCTTTTATATTGTCTATGATGATTGGTTTTATTATTGGAGTTATATCAGACAATCAGGTAAGTGTAGGAGCGGTGAGTTTACCGGTAACTTTAATTATATTTTTTATGCCTATTGTGGGAATGTTTAATGAGAAATATGAATTCCTCGGAAAATATTTGTATAGTGGTGTACTTTTTAAAATTTTAAATGGTACACATTGTAATTTGGAGAATATTATAATTTTGTCAATAAATACAATTGTGTTAATTGTGATAGGATTTGCAATTGCGAATCCAGTAAAGATAATAAAGGAATAGATGAATTAAAACCGATAACAATAATCTTTGGCAGAAATTTAAGGTTATCAAGTTAAGATTTTAAATCAGCAAGTAAAACACATTCAGAATAGGGAGTTCAGAGTAATTATGATGACAAAGATACAGGCGATAGAGTTATCGGCAGAAAAAATTTTACAGGGGAATATTACCGAAGCCCAAACAGTTATGGATACAGAATATCCATTTCAAAAAATAACGGCACAGGGCAGAAAATACACAGACAAAGAAAAAATGGAGCAGTTTGTACGTGATGGTTTTATTGACAGGTATAGTGGGCAGAAGTTAGTGAATCCAGGATTATTAAAGGTTTTATCACATTATATGCCGGAAACTGTTCCATATCATGCACATTGGAAAATGGAATCTTGTCACAACGCATACTGGGAATTTGTGCCGACAGTTGACCATATTTATCCAGTGGCACTAGGCGGAACTGATTCGTCAGAAAACTGGGCAACGACTTCAATGCTTCATAATTCAATTAAAAGTAACTGGACATTAGCACAATTAAATTGGAAATTGCATGATGCTGGAAATTATAATGAATATGACGGATTGACAGAAATTTTTATAAAGCTGGTGCGGTCTGATGAAGCATTATTAAAGGATGCATATATTAAAAAATGGTATAGATTATCGGTGGCAAACAAGTGAATTTGTAAAAACAGAAAATATTGTAATTTGGCAATAAGCCGGCTTAGAATTGGGGGTTCATATGATAAACAGACAAAAGCTGTCCGCGGCGCTTGAGGAATATAAAAAAGATTTTGATAGTGAGTGGGAGGACGAAAAATATAAGTGGCAGGCAGTAAAATGCTTTCAGGATAACTGGGATATTCATGCAGTGGATTTTGTGGCAATGCTTGCAAAATCACTGAAAAAAAAGGCAAATTTATTGACCTCGAATACCGGGGAGCCGGTACGTAATGGGCGGTAATATTATCTGGGTGCGCACACTGGATTTGAATCAGCCGTTTACACAGATTGCGGGACAGCTTGAAAAAATCGCAGAGGATTATTTCGGGGAAAATGCAATGGAACAGAATGCGGATCCCATAATGAGGAGGTAAAACAGATGCAGTATTTTAAGTTACAAATCGGATGTATGCTGATCGTGCTTTACGTGGCATTTATTTATATCCGTGAGAAGTATGAATATAAAGTAAAGCAGAAAGAGCCGGTATTTGAACTGCTTTTGATTACGGGAATCCTAAGCATTGTATTTGACGGGGCAACGGCATATACCGTAAATTATCTTGATAAAGTGCCTGAGCTTGTCAATGCGCTGCTTCATGCCTGCTTTTTGTGCGGACTGGATACACTGTCATTTGTAATATTTTTATATATGTACGATATAACAAGAGGAGTGCCAAAAAGCAGAAAAATAAAGACATTAATCATATTGCCGCTGGCAATATGCATTGCAGTAGTGATTCTGTTTATGCCACAGCTGGAGTACCGCCCCGGCAGAGTTACCAATTATTCCATGGGAATTTCTGCGTATACCTGTTTTATTATGGTCGCTGTTTATATGCTGGGAACGGTCATTCTTCTGGTAAAAGGCTGGAGAAATATGGGGCATCATAAGCTGATTACGCTGGCGACCTGTATTGCGGCGGCAAATGTGGTGACGATTTATCAGATGATTTATCCTGAATCGCTCATATCCTGTCTGGTGCCGACATTTGTCATTATCGGTTCTTATCTGAATATTGAAAATCCGCTGTTTACAAAGCTGCAGGCGCACAACCGTGAAATGGTCATGGGTTTTGCAACATTAGTAGAAAACAGGGACGGCAGTACCGGCGGACATATCCGCAGAACAATGACATATGTCAGGATTCTGGCGGAGGAATTACAAAGAAGGGGAATGTATAAAGAACAGCTGACACAGGATTACATAGAAAATCTTGTCATGGCGGCACCAATGCACGATATTGGAAAGATTGCCATACCGGACGCCATTTTGCAGAAGCAGGGAAAACTTACAGATGAGGAATATGAAATTATGAAATCCCATGCGGCAAGGGGCGGTGATATCATAAAAGAAACGTTTGGAAATATGGGAAATAGTGAATATGAAAAGATGATTTATGAGGTAGCAAGATATCACCATGAAAAATGGAACGGAAAAGGATATCCGCAGGGCTTAACCGGAGAGCAAATTCCGTTATGTGCAAGGATTATGTCGGTTGCAGATGTATTTGATGCAGTTTCTGCAAAAAGATGTTACAGAGGTGCTATGCCGTTAGAACAGTGCTTTGAGATTATTGAAAAGGGCAGCGGACAGGACTTTGACCCTGACATTGCGGAAGTATTTCTGGATATGAGAGAACGGATTGGGCAGGTAGTGGGGACAATCTGATGTATTCATCTTCGGATAATAACTGTACTGCTTTTTTGGACTCCTAATGTTGACATGGATTTGCAGCCGGTTGTATGCTTATAAATAAGCGGATAAAGCGGATATGAAAAATCTGATATCAGAAAGCGGATATATGAAATCCAATATCAGAAAACAGACATAGATATTGCAAAAAGAAATAAAAGGACAGGTTATACGATGAACGGATTTGATAAAATGAATAAAAAACTGCTGGCTTCACAGGTAGAAGATGCATTAATGGACGATATTTTAAATAAGCCGGTTCCGATTGGGGAAAAAATCCCGAATGAATATGAACTAGCAGAAAAGTACGGTGTAGGGAGAAGCACAATCCGTGAAACAGTAAAAAGTCTGGTATCCAAAGGCATTTTAGAGGTGCGGCAGGGTTCGGGAACGTATGTCATCGGCACAGATACACTGGAAAATGATCCACTGGGCTTTTCTAAATATGAAGATAAGTATAAGCTGGCACTGGAGCTGTTTGAAGTCCGCTTAATGCTGGAGCCGGAGATTGCTGCGCTCGCCGCCCAGAAAGCGACAGAGCAGGATAAAGAAGAAATTGTGCGGCTGTGTGATGAGGTGGAGAATTTCTATCGTGCCGGAAAAAATCATACAAAAAAAGACCAGGCGTTTCATGCGGCGATTGCAAAGGCAAGTGGTAACAGTGTGGTAGAGTCACTGATGCCGACAATTCACACGGCGATTATTACATTCGTTAATCTGACCTATCACAAGCTGATGGAAGAAACGATCCAGACACACAGGGCGGTTGCGGAAGCAATTGTGCAGGGTGATTCAGTCGGCGCAAAATGTGCCATGATTATGCACCTGACCTATAACCGGCAGATGTTGGTGAAAATGATGCAGGAGCGCAAAGCAGGCAATAAAACAGACGATAATAAAGAATAATAAAAACAATAAATCGGTTGGTAAACAGCAGGGAAAACGAGAGGAAAAATTTGTAAAATACATCAGACCATTTTTGCGAACAATGTTAAAATATGGATTAATAAAATGAATAGTTGTGCAAAAAGCACAAAAACAAGGCGGATTACAATAGCTAATCCGTCTTTTTTTAGTACAAAAAACGAAAATAAAATAAATACATCGGATGTATTGACATTTGCACAAGCAAAATATAGAATAAAATCAACAAATACATCAGACGTCTTATGAATATTATTCGTTGTTTTACACAACGCAATGCATTACAAATCAAAATGAAAGTTTCAAACAGGCGGAAAAGGTATGATGTTTTTACGGAATACGGCTTCCGCGGAAATGGAGGGTATTATGGACCAAACAACAAGATTGATTCTTGCGGCGGTAGTGGGAATGATTTTACTGCTCGTTCTCATTATCAAATTTAAGATTCATGCAATGCTGTCAATTCTGATTGGTGCAATTACAATCGGTCTGATTGCAGGAATGCCGTTTTCACAGATTGTTACGGCAGTCAATGACGGTATCGGTAACACATTAAAGGGGATAGCCCTGTTAGTAGGTTTAGGAAGCATGTTCGGTGCAATTCTTGAAACATCGGGCGGCGCACAGACACTTGCCGTTACAATGGTCAACAGGTTTGGCGATAAAAAAGCGGCATGGGCGCTGGGTATTACAGGACTGGTTATTGCAATGCCGGTATTCTTTGATGCAGGACTGATTATTCTGATTCCACTGGCATTTTCACTGGCAAAAAGAACAAAACGTTCCACACTTTATTATGTTATTCCGTTACTGGCAGGACTTGCCGTAGGACATGCATTTATTCCACCGACACCGGGACCTGTACTGGTTGCAACGATGTTGGGTGTTGACCTTGGCTGGGTTATCCTTATCGGTATTGCCTGTGGTACGGTAGCAATGATTGTAGCCGGACCGGTATGGGGGTCTATCTGTGGAAAGAAATACATGGTTGAAGTACCGGAGCACATTCAGCAGCAGGAAGATATTGATGAATCAAAGCTTCCGAGTTTTGGACTGGTTGTAACCATTATTCTGATTCCGCTGGTACTGATTATTTTAGATTCTCTTGCTGGTGTAGCGGGATTTTTGACACCCGTGGCAGGCATTCTGGGATTTTTAGGCGAGCCGTTTGTGGCGCTGCTGATTGCAACACTGGTTGCGATGTATTTCCTTGGAACAAGACACGGTTACACACTGGCAGAACTTGAAAAGATACTCACAAAATCTTTAGAGCCGACAGGGCTGATTCTTTTAGTAACAGCCTGCGGCGGTGTATTAAGATATATGCTTCAGTATTCAGGACTGGGCGATGTTATCGGAAATGCCGTTTCATCAGCCGCACTTCCGTTAGTTGTGGTAGCATTTATTGTTGCTGCACTTGTAAGAATCTGCGTAGGTTCTTCTACCGTAGCTATGACTATGGCAGCAGGCATTATTGCTGCAATGCCGGAAATTGCGACACTTTCACCGCTTTATCTTGCCTGCATTACCGCAGCAGTAGCCGGTGGCGCAACGGTCTGCTCACACTTTAACGATTCCGGTTTCTGGCTGGTACGTTCATTAGTCGGACTTGATGAAAAAACGACATTAAAGACATGGACCATTATGGAAACACTCGTTGGCGGAACAGGATTTTTAGTGGCACTGTTGATTTCATTCTTTGTATAAATATATTAAGTAAAATTTGGTGATAGCAGATGAAAAATCGTCTGAGAAATGGAGAGTATTATGGAATTAAAAAGTCAGAAAATGAGAAAACTTGCACCGGAGCTGGATCCGTTAAGAATCGGAACGGGCTGGAAGCGTGAAGATTTATCAAAACCACAGATATTTATAGAAAGTACGTATGGTGACAGTCATCCGGGAAGCGGTCATTTAAACATTTTAGTAGAAGAAGTACGAAAAGGTGTTGCACAAGCCGGCGGATTCGGTGCAAGATATTATGTAACAGATATCTGTGACGGCGAAAGCCAGGGTACGGACGGCATTAATTTCAGTCTTGCAAGCCGTGAAATGATTGCCAATATGATTGAAATTCAGGGCAACGCAACCGTATCTGATGCCGGTGTTTATCTGGCAAGCTGTGACAAGGGTATGCCGGGCAACCTTATGGGACTTGCGCGTGTCAACATTCCATCCGTAGTTGTTCCGGGTGGTACGATGAATGCAGGACCGGAAATGCTGACTTTAGAGCAGCTCGGTATGTACAGCGCAAAATATCAGCGCGGTGAGATTGACGAAGAAAAATTAGACTGGGCAAAATGCAATGCTTGTCCAAGCTGCGGTGCCTGCTCCTTTATCGGAACGGCTTCTACAATGCAGATTATGGCAGAAGCACTTGGGCTTGCCCTTCCGGGAAGCGCACTCATGCCTGCTACAAGTCCGGATTTACTGGCATATGCAAGAGAAGCCGGAAAACAGGCAGTCAAACTCGCTTACATGGAAAATATGAAACCGTCCGATATTGTAACGATGGAAAGCTTTGAAAATGCAATCCTTGTGCATGCTGCAATTTCAGGCAGTACAAACTGTCTGCTTCATATTCCGGCACTGGCACATGAATTTGGAATAGAAATTACAGGCGATACATTTGACAGACTGCACCGCGGCGCGCATTACCTGCTTGATGTCCGTCCGGCAGGAAGATGGCCTGCTGAAACATTTTACTATGCAGGCGGCGTTCCGGCGATTATGGAAGAAATCAAGGAACATCTGCATTTGGATGTTATGACAGTAACAGGAAAGACACTCGGCGAGAATCTGGAAGATTTAAAGAAAAACGGATTTTATGAGCGCTGTGAAAAGTGGCTTGCACAGTTTAACGAACGGTACAACACCAACATCACCCGCAAAGATATCATACGTCCGTACGATGAAGCAATTGGCACGGAGGGCAGTATTGCAATCTTAAAAGGAAATCTTGCACCAGAGGGCGCAGTTATTAAGCATACAGCGTGTCCAAAAGAAATGTTTAAGGCAGTTTTAAGAGCCAGACCATTTGACAGCGAAGAAGAATGTCTGGATGCAGTGCTTCATCATAAGGTACAGAAAGGTGATGCAGTCTTTATCCGTTACGAAGGCCCGAAGGGAAGTGGTATGCCGGAAATGTTTTATACCTCCGAGGCAATCAGCAGTGATAAAGAACTTGGAAAGAGTATTGCGCTGATTACAGACGGACGTTTCTCAGGCGCCTCAACCGGTCCTGTTATCGGACACTGCAGTCCGGAAGCCGTAGACGGAGGTCCGATTGCCCTCGTTGAAGAAGGCGATTTGATTGAAATTGACGTAGAAGCAAGAAAGTTAAATATTATCGGTATCCACGGCGTGAAAATGACCGAAGAAGAAGTGCAGGAAGTATTAAAACAGCGCCGTCTTGCATGGAAACCGAAAGAACGCAAGTACAAGAAAGGTGTACTGAGGCTGTTTAGTGAACTGGCAGCCAGTCCGATGAAAGGGGCTTATCTGGAATACGATAAGTAAAATCCTATCTTTTCCTAATATAAATGATGCAATCCGCAAGGCTGGGTATCCGGTCTTGCGGATTTGTCGTTGTATTGCATGATATAGCGAATAGGTATTTGATATTTACGGCGGACATTGGTATCATAGAAATATTACAGGATAAAATGCAATAAAAGGATAGGTGATAAACGTATGAAACCGCAAAGACAGATAAATCAGGAATATTTAACAGGGGAACGCCCTTTATTTGGGGAATCGGGGCTTCAAATTAACCATACTCTATTTGGGGAAGGCGAATCTCCGTTAAAGGAATGTCATCAGATTGAAATGGAAAACAGTATGTTTCAGTGGAAATATCCTTTATGGTACAGCAGTGATATTGAAGTCAAAGACAGTACATGGGCGGAAATGGCGCGCGCGGGCGTGTGGTATACCAACAACATTCATATCGAAAATGCGCTGATTGAAGCACCGAAGAATTTCCGCAGGTGTAACCAACTGAAGTTAGACAACGTATTTTTACCGAATGCCGCGGAAACGCTTTGGAATTGTAGTAACGTGACATTAAATCAGGTGTGCGCAAAGGGCGATTATTTTGCAATGAACTGCACCGATATGCAGATTGACAATTTTGAACTGGCGGGAAATTACTGCTTTGACGGTGCAAAAAATGTGGAAATCCACCATGCCAAAATGCTGTCTAAGGACGCTTTCTGGAACAGTGAAAATGTGACGGTGTACGACTCTTACATTTCCGGGGAATATCTGGGCTGGAATTCAAAGAATCTGACACTTGTCAACTGTACGATTGAGAGCCTTCAGGGAATGTGCTACGTTAAAAATCTGGTGCTGAAAAATTGCAGACTGTTACACACAACGCTTGCATTTGAATATTCCACGGTAAACGCAGAGATTACGGGAAAAGCGGACAGCATTTTAAATCCGAAGGGCGGTACAATCCGCGCAGATGCAATCGGAACACTGATTTTAGAGCCGGATAAGATAAAGCCGGAGGATACGCAGATTATTTGTGAAAATGTAATGGAAAGGCGGGAAAAATTTTAAATGGAAAATTTATTTGATAAACCGGTAAAACGCAGAGGAACGGGCAGTTTAAAGTGGGACGTTGCCGAAAATGAACTGCCGATGTGGGTTGCCGACATGGATTTTGAAACAGCACCGCCGGTAAAAGAAGCTATTTTAAAGCGGGCGGAGCACGGCGTGTTTGGCTACACGGACATTACACCGGAGTGGTATAGTGCCTATCAGAGCTGGTGGAAAGACCGTCACGGATTTGAAATGGAAAAGGAGTGGCTCATTTTTACAACGGGTGTCGTTCCGGCAATTTCAAGTATTGTAAGAAAAATGACAACGGTTGCGGAAAATGTGGTGGTTATGACACCGGTTTACAACATTTTCTTTAATTCCATATTAAATAACGGCAGAAATGTGCTGGAAAGCCGTTTAAAATATGAAAACGGCGCATATCAGATTGACTTTGATGATTTAGAGGAAAAACTTGCAAATCCGCAGACGTCCCTGTTGCTGCTGTGTAATCCGCATAATCCTGTCGGAAAAATCTGGGACAGGGAGGAACTTAAAAGAATCGGGGAATTATGCTGGAAACATCATGTACTGGTGCTTTCTGACGAAATCCACTGCGATATTACAGAGCCGGGCAAGGACTATAGTCCGTTTGCTTCGGTATCTGAAACGTGTAAAAATAACAGTATTACATGTGTTGCGGCGACAAAAGCATTTAATATTGCGGGAATCCAGACGGCGGCAGTGATTGTGCCGGATAAAACGATTCGTCACCGTGTCAGCCGCGGATTAAATACCGATGAAGTGGCAGAGCCCAATGTATTTGCATTGACCGCACCGATAGCGGCATTTACAAAGGGCGGGGCATGGCTGGACGAACTGCGTGCATATTTATGGGAAAACAGAAAGACAGCGGAAGCATTTATAAAGGAAGAAATTCCGCAGATTTCAGTTGTAGCGGCGGAAGCAACGTATCTGTTATGGATAGACTGCACACGTATTGCACAGGAACAGGAGAATTTGTGCGCATTTATCCGCAGCCACAGCGGTTTGTATCTGTGTGACGGCAGTGAATACCGCAACGGTGACGGCTTTTTAAGAATGAATCTTGCCTGCCCGAAAACGCAGGTGGAAGACGGACTGCGCCGGTTGAAGGAGAGTGTGGAAGCGTATCAGAAGCGGTATGCAGGGTAAAAGGCCTGATTTGAAATAACGTGTTCATTCAATGCTTTACAGGCATGAAATGATATAAGGCATAACTATTGGATATGAAAAGCGGTTCTTTATATAATAAAGGAAGATAAAAAAACTTAAATAAACATAAAGAACTTGAACTTAAAGTCGACTTTAATGCTATCGTGAAATTGACAATGAAATATTCAAGAGAAGGTGGAGATTAGTTTCTGAGTGAAAACAAATCTCCCTGATTGCAGATGAGAAATCGCCTGTGCGAATTTCTCATCGCATCTTCGCGACAAAGTCGTTCAGAAATGGAGATTATTATGGGACACGTTACAAATCAATACTATGAAATCATGCAAAAGACAGGAATGGCTTCAATTGTAGCATTAACAACAAAGAAAAATCCGTTTCCGCAGGAAAAGGTCAATTATCTGCTGATTACCGGGCAGATGAAATATGACAGCAGTGAATATGCCACTTTAAAAGAAAAAATCCAAATGGCAGGATATGCGGTGATGCTAGTTGCAGAAGCAGCGCAGATTCAGATTGCAAATCGTCTGCTCTGGGAGTGTAGAAATGTGACAGCGGTGTATTATGCAGATTTAGAAAATCCATTTGAAATAGAAGAAAGCGTTACAAAAAAAGACCGGCTTCTATGGGACGTGCAGGCAGACCATGCCGAAAATCAGGCGGTGATGTCAGGGTGGTGCAACAGTTATAATAATCAGGAATTCAGCAATGAGGAACTAAAAGAATATGTGGCAAACAGCAGACATAAATTGGAGTCCTATCTGACACCGGACGCAAGAATACTGGAAGTTGGAATCGGCTCCGGAATGATTGCAATGCAGCTTGCGCCATGCTGTAAAACTTATTCAGGGTGTGATATTTCAAAAATAGTGCTGGATAAATTGGACGGAATGGCAAAAGAACGAAAAATGAATAATCTGCGGTTATATCCGTATGCAGCAGATGAGATTTATCATATACAGGAAAAATTTGATATTATTTTAATGAGTTCCGTGACAGAATATTTTAGCGGATATAATTATCTGCGGAAAGTTATAGAGCGTTGTATTGAGCAGATTGATGGAAAAGGGGTTATTTTATTTGCGGATATTTTTGATCTGGACAAAAAAGACAGTTACAGACAGTCCGTATATCAGTATGCAAAGGCACACCCGGGCGTGCGTTATAAAAGGGATTTTTCGCATGAATTATTTATTCCGCATGAATACTGGAAAGATATTGCCAACCAGTTTCCGCAGATTACAAAAACATTTATATCTGATAAAATCGGCAGATATAAAAATGAGATTAACCGGTTTCGTTATGATGTACTGTTTGAAGTCAATCATTCACGCCAATGGCAGGAAGAAGTGCCGTTGTATAAATATCAGTTCGGTATGTGTGACTTTTTAAATACAAATGAACGGGCGGTGTGATTTTTATAAATAGTTATCTGAACATGAAATGTGAAAACGTATACATAGAGATAAAAATGTGGTATACTATGCGCAAGCTGCAAGCCGTGCCGGAAGAAAGTAAAACATTCTAGGACATTGTACGGCGAAAGGTAGTATATTATAAGCAGGAGGGAACGGACTGTGTATTTAATCAAGAGAAGCCTTATAAATAAAGGGTTTTGAATGATTTAAGTCCTATTTTTTTATGAAGTTATGAATTTTGGATTGACATATTTTCATATGACAGTTAATATAATATTAAAGACAGGCAACTTGAGTGTCTGCCAAGCGGCAAAGTAGGGTGTTGTGCCAGAGAGCAGTGCCTTATGAGCTTTATAAGGGTTTGACATTTACCACAATCTGGCTAGAGGTTAATCCTCGAAAGAAAATGTTAGAAAGGCTCTGCTTATGCAGAGCCTTTCTTAATCTAAGCAAGTAGTGGAGAATTGTAGTGAGGAATGTTTTAGATTGCATAAATGCATTTATTCCGCTATTGTCAACCGAATATGAGCTTGTGTTAGGGAGGAAAGGTGTTTCAGTTACATTAAGAATCTCATTTGATAAAAAAGATTGTTTTCATCTTATGGGGCTACAATATCTCGTAGACAGACCTGAATTTTTCCCAGAAGAAAAGATGGATTATTCAAAAAATCAAGCATCGTGGACACTTCTTTATAAGAAAAAGATTGATTTATCAACGGGGATAGAGAAAGTTCTTTACAATAGAATAAAATAATTTTTTACATAAGCCATTTGAACTAACAATTGTTAGATGCTTTTTTTATAAAATGTGAAAGCTGTAAACAGCAGGAGGAAAAATGCAAAACAGTTATTGTTATTTTAAAAATGAAAAATGTAAATACTTTCCGTGTCATAAAGTGGAAAAAGAGGCAGAGTTTAACTGCCTCTTTTGTTACTGCCCATTGAATCAGTACGAAGACTGTCCGGGCAATCCGCACTTTATCACACGTGAAAGCGGAAAGAAAATCAAAGACTGCACGTATTGCACCTTCCCGCACCAGCCGGAAAATTATGAAAAGGTTGTGCGGTTTTTATCGGAGAAGATGAAGTAAGGGAAGAGGTGATAGACGTGAGTATATATGAATACGATGAAGAAGGACATATGAAAGTCGTCCGTGAGGAAGGCTTTCAGGAGGGACAGGCATCGGTGCTGTTACCAATGATAATAAAAAAGTCAAAAAGGGCAAGTCAGCAGAGCTAATAGCCTCCGGACTTGAAGAAGAAGTCTCCGTAATACAGCCGCTTTACGATGCAGTAGCAGCGGAGGCGCCGGAATATGATATGGAAAAAATCCGGCAGACCCTGTATGGAACATTTTGAATTGCAAATTAAATTACAAATGAAATTTCTTGCAATTCTATCAATTCTATGGAATAATAAGCGTTGGATAAAATCCAGATGATAACGAAATAATCACTGTAAACGAAATGAAACTGTGCAGAAAACAGATTTGTGAAAACGCGCAGGCTTACATTTCAGGGAATCAAGTGAAATTCTTGAACAGTTCCGCTGCTGTGTACAGGGAGGCGGTACCCACAATGCCACTGGAGGAAGCAAAAATGAAGCTGACTGAATCCGGGAAGGCGGGTACCGGTGATGATCTGTGAGTCAGAAGACCGGTTTACAGGCAGAGTTTAAATAGTCGTTGCGAGAACAACTGACTATTGATTTTTATGCAGACAAAAGTCTGCTCCTTTTCTGCAATCATATCGGAATCATCAAAATACCTCATGAAAAAGGACTTCATGAAAAAGAAAAGGAGAAACGAAATGAAGAAAAAGAGATTTCTTGCACTTGCCCTTGTATTTACGTTGCTTGCAGCAACATTTACAATGGGTGGCTGCACAACAGGCAACAAAGCCAGCCAGACAAACAGCGAAAGCAGCTATGACGGACAGCTGGTATTTGACCATGCAATGGAATTACAGTATGCAAAGCTGTTTTCTGTAGAGTATTACAAGGGCGGTTATAAGCTGCTGACCATCACGAACAGAGATGAAGATACTGCGATTGTGGCAAAGCAGTCTAAGATTTTGCTCGTTCCGGAAGGAATGTCCACGCCGTCAGGATTAGATGCAGATACACTGGTATTAAAGACACCGGTTACAAATCTGCTCGTATCTTCAACACCGGTAACATCCCTGATGAATGCAAGCAACTGTCTTTCTAATATCAGTCAGGTGACTTATGATAAGGATTCATGGTATATTGACAGTGTAAAGAAAGCGTTTGATGACGGAAAGCTTACTTATGTGGGCGACTACAAAGCACCGGATTATGAAACAATTATTGCAGGCGCACCTACACTTGCTATATATTCAACCATGCTTACCAGCAAACCGGATGTAGCAGAGAAATTAAAGGAACTGGGAATCAATTATATTTTAGACCAGTCTACCTATGAAGAAAATCCGCTTGGACGTGTAGAATGGGCAAAATTCTATGCAGCACTTTGCAATGAAGAAGATGCAGCTACAACCATGTATAATGCACAGGCAGCTTATGTAGATACGCTGTCAAAGGCAGAAAAGACAGGAAAATCTGTTGCAGTATTCTATATTACTTCAAAGGGCAAGCTCTATGTCAGAAATGCCGGAGATTATCTTGCACAGATGGTTAATATGGCAGGTGGAGAGTACATTTTCTCTGACTTAAATACAGATAAGACCGGTACACAGGAAATGAATATCGAAAGCTTTTATGAAAAAGCGAAAGATGCAGACTATGTGATTTATATCTGGAGTTTAGGCGGAAAGCCGTCTACACTCAGTGATTTTACAGGTTACAACAGTGTGCTTTCAGATATGAAGGCTGTTAAGGACGGAAATGTATGGTGTACAACACCGGATTTCTTCCAGATTGCAGATACAATCGGAAGCATGATTAACGACATCAACTTAATGCTGAATGCTGATGCGAATACAACAGAACTTACATATTTAAAGAAGTTACAGTAAAACAGAAAATCTGTCTGTAAAAAAGTGCCACATCATTTTAATTTGGTGTGGCACTTTTGCGGATAGAGCAACTGGAATGGAGAAAAAATGCAGATAAAAAAAATAATCCGCTGTCAGGTTGTATACATTTTACTTGTGGTTTTATTTGTACTGGCAGTGATTTTTAATATCAATACAGGAAATGTTCATATATCTCCGGCACGAATTTTTCGTATTATTTTTCTGCATGGTGATATGGGGACACCGGAATACAATATTATCTGGAAAATCCGTCTGCCGCGTCTGTGTATGGCGGCAATTTTAGGCGGGGCATTGTCGTTATCCGGATTTTTATTGCAGACCTTTTTCAGAAATCCGATTGCAGGACCGTTTGTGCTTGGTATTTCGTCCGGTGCAAAGATGTTTGTTGCAATCACGATGATTTTTCTGCTGAAATATATGTCTGGTATGCCGCTGTGGGCGCAGGTTGCGGCCGCATTTGCCGGTTCGCTTCTTGCCATGCTTTATGTCCTGCTTTTTGCAAACCGCGTGAAAAGTATGTCCATGCTTTTGGTTGTCGGAATTATGATTAGTTATATCTGTTCGGCAATCACGGATTTGTGCATTACATTTGCAAATGATTCGGATATTGCCAATCTGACACACTGGGCATTGGGCAGTTTTTCGGGCAGCTCATGGAGCACGGTAAAGCTAGCGGCGGCAGTAGTATTTCCGACGGCAGTTGTCACCTTTTTATTTTCAAAGCCGATTAGCGCGTATCTGTTGGGAGAGGGCTATGCACAGAGCATGGGGATTCATATCCGCTTTTTCAGGGTCTGTATCATTTTGCTGTCCAGTCTTTTGTCAGCCTGTGTAACGGCACTTGCAGGGCCGATTTCCTTTGTCGGTATTGCTGTTCCGCATATTACAAGATTGTCTTTAAAGACGACAAAGCCGGTGGTTACGATTCCTGCAATCTTTTTGTGCGGTGCTGTCTTTTGTATGTTCTGTGATTTGATTGCAAGAACAATATTTTCGCCGTCAGAACTGGCAATCGGAACGGTTACGGCAGTGTTTGGCGCACCGGTCGTTATCTGGCTTATGGTCAAACGACAGAAGTAGAAGGAGAAAAGCATGGAACAGGTTTACATAGAAACACAGGATTTGAGTGTGGGTTATCATGGAAAGCCGCTGTTAAAAGACATTACACTCAAGGTCAGAAAGGGCGAAATTCTCGTATTGATTGGCCCGAATGGCGCCGGAAAATCCACCATTTTAAAAAATATTATCCGGGAAATGCAGCCCTTATCCGGCGGTATTTATATTAAAGGAAAGAATGTGAAAGATTTCACAAGCAAAGAATATGCAAAAACGATGTCTGTTGTACTGACGGAAAAAATCAAGACGGAAATGATGACATGCCGCGATGTCGTTGCCATGGGACGGTATCCGTATACAAATTATTTCGGAAAGCTGACCAAAGAAGACGAACAAATCGTGACAGAATCGCTGGAAAAGGTATCTGCCATGGACATTGCGGAAAAAGATTTTTCACAGATTAGTGACGGACAGCGCCAGCGGATTATGCTTGCGAGGGCGGTCTGTCAGAAGCCGGAAATTATTGTACTGGACGAGCCGACATCATTTCTGGATATCCGTCACAAAATAGAATTGCTCGACATTTTGCTGGAAATGGCAGTCAAGGATAAGGTAACGGTCATTGTGTCACTGCATGAAATTGAATTGGCGGCAAAAATCGCAGATTATGTGATGTGTGTCGGCGGAAACGGAACGATTGAATTCGGAAGACCGGAGCAGATTTTTACGGACAGCCGTATCAGCACTCTTTACGGATTACAGCAGGGGACGTATAATTGTCTGTATGGCAGTACGGAATTAAAAAAGCCCGAAGGCACACCGCGTATTTTTGTTGCGGGCGGCGCGGGAACAGGCATTTTTACATACCGCGAATTACAGCGTATGGGATTGGCGTTTACTGCCGGTATTTTATATGAAAATGACTGCGACTACCCGGTCGCACAGGCACTGGCGGCACAGGTGATTACGGAAAAAATGTTTGAGCCGGTCGGGGAAGAAGCATTTACGGCGGCGTGCCGTGCGATTGATGAAGCAGATATTGTGATTGATACAGGGTGTCCGACAGGACAGATGAATGAAAGAGTAAAAGAACTGCCAGAGTATGCAAAGGCACACAAAAAACAGGTGCTTTTCCGCCCTGACAGTGAAACGTTAAGAAATTGTCTTTTGCAGTAAAATCAATGCTGGATAAGGAGAGGTGCAGGCATGAAACCAATGGAAATTGAGAAACAATCCTTTGCAATCATCGAAAAGGAACTGACGACACAGATACCGCCGCAGTATAAGCCGATTGTCAAAAGAGTGATTCATACAACTGCGGATTTTTCGTATGAAACGAATATGGTATTTTCCGAGGGCGTTGTAGACAAGGCGCTGGAAGCCATTCAAAAAGGAACGGACATTGTGACGGATACCAATATGGCAGGCGCGGGTATCAGCCATAAAATGGCGGAGCGGTTTGGCATTTCACTGCACTGCTATATGGCAGATGAAGCGGTGGCAAAGGAAGCGGCGGCGCGTGAAATTACCCGCGCGGCAGTCAGCGTGGAAAAAGCAGCAAAGCAGAATCCGGGCTGTATTATGGTAGTCGGCAATGCGCCGACGGCACTGATGAAAATACGGGAACTTTCAGATAAGGGCATATTTACACCGTCACTGGTTATCGGTGTACCGGTGGGTTTTGTAAATGTCGTTGAAGCAAAGGAAGAAATCATAGACAGCATGTTGCCCTATATTGTGGCAAAAGGAAGAAAAGGCGGCAGTAATGTGGCGGCGGCGATTGTAAATGCCCTGTTTTACATGGCGGCAGAGGACGATAAAGAATGGCGCAGATGTTAGAACGGTATGTGTATAAAAATCAGAAAAAAATGCGGTGCGGTTATACAACAGGCACATGTGCGGCTGCTGCGGCAAAAGCGGCGGCACAGATGCTTTTATCCGGCAGGAAAGTGACGGAAGTTTCTGTAAGAACGCCGTCAGACATTACGCTGACACTGCCGGTCTGTGAGATTCAGATGAAGGCACATGCCGTATCCTGTGCGGTGCAGAAAGACAGCGGCGATGACCCGGATATTACCAATGGCATTTTGATATTTGCCGAGGTTTCCTATATTCATAATAATAGTAATATGAATAAAAGCACGGACATGACTGTAAAAAAATGCGATACAGAATCAGAGCGGTCCGATACAGCCGCAGTAAAACCGCAGATGATCGTTGACGGTGGTGTGGGAATCGGACGGATTACAAAAAATGGACTGGCGCGTCCGGTCGGTGCGGCGGCGATTAATCCGGTGCCGCTAAAGATGATTGAGGCGGCATTAAAGGAAACGGCAGAAACATTTGCATATGAAGGCGGCTTACAGGCAGTGATATCAGCGCCGCAGGGCGTAGAAATTGCAAAAAAAACATTTAATCCGCAGCTTGGTATTACAGGCGGCATATCTATTCTTGGAACAAGCGGCATTGTAGAGCCGATGAGTGAGCAGGCGCTGATTGACACAATCCGTACAGAGATGAAAATGCACCTGGCAGACGGGGAACAGACTCTTTTGATAACACCGGGTAATTATGGACAGGATTTTTTGCATGAAACATTAAAAATTGAATTAAAAAGAAGTATTAAATGCAGTAATTTTATCGGGGATACGATTGATATGGGATGTGAACTTGGGGCAAAAGGCATGCTTTTTGTCGGTCATATCGGAAAACTGGTCAAGCTGGGCGCAGGCATTATGAATACCCATTCAAAAATGGCGGACGGCCGCATGGAAATACTGGCAGCGTGTGCCGTGCGGGCAGGCGCGGGTATTGAAGCGGTGCGCAATATTTTAGACTGTGTGACGACCGATGCTGCACTGGAGCTTTTAAAAAATGAAAAGATACTCGGAAAGACAATGGAACAGCTTATGCTGCGGATTGATGCCTGTTTACAAAAAAGGGGCGGGGACAGTATGCAGATTGGTGCCATCGTTTTTTCTAATGAATACGGACTGCTTGGCAAGACAGAACAGGCGGACGAACTGCTTTTAAAAATTGGAAACGAGGAATAAAGAATGGTTAAAATTATCGGAGCGGGACCGGGGGCAAAAGACCTGATTACGGTGCGCGGCATGCGTGCATTACAGGAAGCCGATGTCATTATCTATGCAGGCTCACTGGTCAATGAAGAATTATTGGAATATGCAAAAAAAGAATGCGAAATTTATAACAGTGCTTATATGAATCTGGACGAAGTCATTGATGTGATTGTAAAGGCAGAGCAGGCAGGGAAAAAGGTTGTCCGTCTGCACACGGGCGATCCGTCAATTTACGGTGCAATCCGCGAACAGATTGAAGTGCTTGCCACACACGGAATCCAGTGTGAAATCTGTCCGGGCGTCAGCAGCTTTTTAGCGGCGGCGGCGGCGCTAAATTGTGAATATACCGTACCGGAAGTATCCCAGACGGTCATTCTTACGAGAATGGAAGGAAGAACACCGGTGCCGGAAAAAGAAAAGCTTTCGCTTTTGGCACAGCACGGCGCTTCCATGGCTGTTTTTTTAAGTGCGGGACATTTAAAAGAATTGCAGGAACAGTTGTGTGAGGGAGCGTATACACCGGATACGCCGTGTGCGATTGTATACAAGGCAAGCTGGGCAGAACAGCAGTGTATAAAAACAACGATAAAGGAACTCGAACAAAAAGCGCAGGAAGCGGGAATTACGAAGACCGCACTGGTGCTTGTCGGTGACTTTTTAGGGGATAAATATGCTTTTTCCAAGCTGTATGACCCGGATTTTAAGACGGAGTACCGCAAATGAGAACAATCATCATAGCATTTACACAGCCGGGCTTACAGCTTGCAAAAAAAGCGGCACAAAACACGGAAGGAACGGTAGAAATCTACGGACATGAGCGATGTACTGACGGCACAATTCATTCCTTTTATTCGGTCGGCGAAGTGATAAAGGAGCAGTTTTATCAGTGTGACAGGATTTTATTTATCGGGGCGGCGGCGATTGCCGTGCGCGTGATAGCACCCTATTTGAAAAGCAAGGCGACAGACCCGGCGGTACTGGTGGCAGATGAGGACGGAAAATTCCTGATTTCATTGCTGTCAGGGCATATCGGCGGGGCAAATGAGTGGTGCAATACACTGGCGGGACGGCTGGGGGCGACACCGGTCATTACGACTGCAACCGATACACGCGGCATGTTTGCGGTGGATTTATTTGCAGGAAAACACAGGCTTCGCATTGTAAATCCTGTGATGATTCAGGACATTTCGGGGCGTATTTTAAATCATGAACCGGTCGGCATGGCAGGAAATGATGAATATTTAGATCTGTTAGAACAGGTGGAAAAGCAGTATCCGGGGCAGATACAGATTATTCAAAATGAGAACCGCAAATTTGAAAGCGGAATCCAGATTGTAACAGAGGTGCATGAAAAAGAAGTTTTTTTACGGACTTTAAAATTGGTGCCGATGAATCTGGCAGTCGGAATCGGCTGTAAAAAAGGAAAAAGTTTAAAAGAGATTGCACAGGCGGTTTATACGACATTTGCGCAGAATCACCTGATGACGGAGCGAATCGGCGTGATTGCATCAATCGACAGAAAGGCACAGGAAGAAGGAATTATCAGTTTTGCAAAACAGATGAAAGTGCCGTACCGGACGTATGCGGCACAGGAATTGGAACAGCAGGCGGGTACATTTACGGCATCGTCCTTTGTAAAGGGGCAGATGGGTGTGGATAATGTCTGTGAGCGGAGTGCCTGTGCGGCATCCGGCGGCGGAGAAAAAATAGTGGCAAAAACCGCCTGTGACGGTATTACGGTTGCGGTTTACAAAATAAAAGAATTTACTTTTGGGCGAGAGTAAATTCCAACGGCGGACAGATGAGAAAACGTCTTCGCAGGCGGCTCATCGCTGATTCATGATAAAATCGTCTGGAAATGAGGAAAAAATGCTTAAAATAGTAGGATTTGGAAGCGGTGCAAAGGAAAATATGACACTGGAAGCGGTCAAGGCAATACAGGATTCGGAACTTGTGGTGGGATTTCGGACTTATGTGGAGTTATTAAAACAGTATTTTCCGAACAAACAGTATTATTCAACCAATATGATGCAGGAGCGGGAGCGCTGTCAGTATGCCATTGACAGGGCAAAAGAGGGAAAAGAAACGGTGCTGGTGTGCAGTGGGGACAGCGGTGTATACGGCATGGCAAGTCTGGTTTATGAACTGGCAGAAGAATCCGTGCAGATTCAGGTAATATCCGGTGTGACGGCGGCAAACAGTGGTGCGGCGTGTCTTGGTGCGCCATTGTCCCACGATTTTGCAGTCATCAGTTTAAGCGATTGCATGACACCGTGGAAGTTGATTGAAAAGCGTCTGCTTGCAGCAGCACAAGCTGACTTAGTGATATGTCTTTACAATCCTTCAAGCCGCCGCCGGGCAGAATATTTAAAGAAAGCCTGTGAAATTATCTTAAAGGTGCAGTCACCGGATACGGTCTGCGGTTATGTAAAAAATATCGGACGCGACGGACAGGAAACAGGTGTTCTTTCTTTAAAAGAACTTGCCGGATTTGAAGCGGATATGTTTACAACGGTCTATATCGGAAACAGCCGGACAAAGGTGATTGGTGGAAAAATGGTAACACCGAGAGGGTATCAGGTGTAATGAGTATGAAAAAAATTGCGCTGTTTGCCGGGACGACCGAGGGACACAGGCTCTGTGAATGTTTTGTGCAAAATAAATGGCAGGCGGAGGTTTTTGTGGCAACGGAATACGGCAGGGAAATCCTTCCGCAGGCACCGAATCTTCATATTCATGCCGGACGGCTGGACGGGAAACAGATTTATGAACAGCTTATGCAGATTTGCCCGGTGTGTGTGCTTGATGCAACACATCCGTATGCAGATGAGGTTACAAAAAATATTAAACAAGCCTGTCAGACAGCAGGATTTTCCTATATGCGGATACTGCGGGAAAATACGGATATGACGGAAAATCTAACCGGCAGTGAAAAGGCGCATATCCGCGTGGCAGACAGTATGCAGGAAGCGGTAGATTTGTTAAATGACAAGCCGTATCTAAAAAAAAATATCCTGCTGACAACAGGAAGTAAGCATTTACCGGATTATACAAAGATACAGGATTATCAGAACCGTGCCTATTTAAGACTGCTTCCCAGTCCTGAAATGCTTCAGAAGGCGGTTGATACGGGATTTCTGCCGGCACATTTAATTGCAATGCAGGGACCGTTTTCACAGGAATTAAATGTTGCATTGATAAAACAGTCAGGTATCGGTGTACTTGTCACAAAGCAATCCGGCAAAAGCGGCGGGTTTGAAGAAAAAATATCTGCCGCAGAACAGACAGGAACGGATGTTATCGTGATTAAAAGACCAAAGCAGGAAGACGGGAAAAATCTGTCCGAGGCAGAAGCGGAACTAAAAAAATTAATGACATAAGTGTGTAAATGAATTTTGCCGCTTATAGATGTGATAATGGAGAAGAACATGAAACAGGTAACAATAGCTGGAATGGGGCCGGGCAGTGCAGGCTGCATGACACAGGAGGTCTGCCGGGCAGTAAAACAGGCAGACGTTTTAATCGGTTCAGAACGCCTGATTGCGCCGTATATAGATCAAAGAACGGTTAAAGCGGTGACGGCGGCAGAGATTCTGCGGGTAGTTGAAAATGAAGACGGGGAGCATTTTACGGTGCTGATGTCGGGAGATACCGGATTTTACAGTGGGACGAAAAAACTGGTTGAGCAGTTAAACGGAAAATATGCGTACCGGATTCTGCCGGGCATTTCCTCTGTAATATATTTTGCGGCAAAAATCGGTGTGGCATGGGAGCAGGCGCAGTTTGTCAGCCTGCATGGAAAGAAACAGCCGTATCTTCCGGTGATTATGCAAAATGAGTACACATTTTTTCTGACACAGGGAAATACCGCAGAAATCTGCACCCGCATTGCGGAGGCAGGCTTGGGAAATGTCCATGTCTGGATTGGTGAAAATCTTTCTTATCAGAATGAAAAAATTATGCACGGAAGTGCAAAAGAATTAACGGCATATCAGGCGGCAGGGCTGTCGGTTATGGCAGTACATAACCCGGAGCCGGGAGCATTTACAGGAACCGGACTGCCGGACGACTGCTTTATCCGCGGCAGTGTGCCGATGACAAAGCGGGAAATCCGCGCAAGCGTGGTGAGCCGCATAGCACCTGCAAAGAATGCCTGTATTTACGATATCGGTGCAGGAACCGGCTCTGTCACCGTGGAACTTGCAATGCAGGCTTTACACGGATGTGTTTATGCAGTTGAAAGGACAGAAGAAGGGTGCAGTCTGATTGCGCAGAATGCGCATAAATTCGGACTGGATAACATACAGGTGGTGCATGGCAGTGCCGCCGGTGTACTGGAAGAACTGCCTGCGCCGGACGCGGTATTTGTCGGCGGAAGCGGCGGAGAACTGGAAGATATTTTTAAAATCATTTTAAAGAAGAATCCGCATGTACGCATTGTAATAACGGCAGTTACATTAGAAACGGTACAGGAAGCGGTACGGCTGTTGGAGCAGAACGGATTTGATACGCCACAGATTGTACAGATTGCCGTGACGGAAGTTAAAAAAAGGGGACAGTATCATATGCTGTCTGCCAATAATCCTGTATTTATAATAGAAGGGAGCAGTGTCAGATGAGCCGGATAATGATTGCGGGAACCGGAAGCGGGAGCGGAAAGACAACGATTGTCTGCGGATTATGCCGGTGCATAAAAGATATAGGACGGACACCGACCGCCTTAAAATGCGGTCCGGATTATATAGATGCGATGTTTCATTCGCGTGTGTTAAAAATGCGTACCGGCAATTTAGACAGCTGGTTTTGTGATAAAACAACGATTCGCACACTGCTTGCAAAGAAAGAAAAAAGCAGTGACATCACAGTGATTGAAGGTGTTATGGGCTATTATGACGGCGCGGGTTTCAGTACAAAGGGGAGTTCCTTTGAAATTGCGCAGATAACGGATACACCGGTGATTTTAATTGTAAACTGCCGTGGTATCAGCAATTCTGTCGGGGCAGTGTTAAAGGGATTTACGACATTTCAGGAAAATTCGCAGATACGCGGAGTTATCTTTAATCAGATGTCGGAAAAACTCTATCCGCAGGCAAAAAAAGCGGCACAGGAACTGGGACTGATTCCGCTGGGCTTTCTGCCGTATAAAAAGGGTGGAGCATTGGAAAGCCGTCATCTGGGGCTGGTTACAGCAGATGAAGTCGTGCATTTTAAAGAAAAAATCGACACGATAGCCGCGCAGATGAAAAAAAGCCTTGATTTAGAGGGAATCCTTGCGCTGGCAGAAACCGCAGTGCCGCTGAAAGAAAACGAAGATATCAGAGAAGCAGAGGAAAAGGAAAAAGAGCCGGTAACGGCATTGGACAAGCCGGAAAGCACGGGTTTACAGGATACGGCAGGAAATAAACTCCGCATAGCTGTGGCAAAAGACGCCGCTTTCTGCTTTTTATATGAAGATAATTTAGAGTATCTGCGGGCAAACGGGTGTGAATTGGTGTTTTTTAGTCCGCTGTCCGATAAAAAACTACCGGAGAAAATAGACGGATTACTGCTTTACGGCGGATATCCTGAATTACATACAAAAGCTTTGTCCGAAAATGAAACACTGAAAAGTGAAATTAAAGAGCAGATACTGGGCGGACTGCCGTGTATTGCGGAATGTGGTGGATTTTTATATCTGCATGAAACACTGGAAACACCGGAAAAAGAACGTTTTCCGATGTGCGGCGTGATTGCGGGAAACGGATTTGGGACAGGAAAGCTCTGCCGCTTTGGCTATATGACACTCACGGCGCAAAAGGACACAATGCTTGCGGCAAAGGGCGAAACGATTCGCGCACATGAATTTCACTACTGGAACAGTGATAATATCGGTGCGGATTATGAGATTACAAAGGCTTCGGATAACACTGCGGCATCCGGCGGTTATGGAACGGATACACTTTATGCGGGATTCCCGCACATTTATTTTTACGGAAATGAAGCGGCGGCAAAGCGTTTTTTAAAAGCCTGCGAGATGTATCATGAAAATAACATAAAAGATGTTCATGCCATATCTTATGGCATGAAAGAAAAAAACGATATTTATAGAATTTTCCCGGAACTGGCAGAGGCGGGCGGACTGGATAAAAATGCCGTCAAACAGGCACAGAAGCATTGGAACAGCATTGCCAAGCCGCTGTACGGACTTGGAAAAATGGAGCAGCTCATTACACAGATTGCAGGGATACAAAACACACCCAATGTAGCGATTGACAAGCGTGCGGTGATTGTCATGTGCGCGGATAACGGCATTGTGGAAGAAGGGGTCACACAGACCGGGCAGGAAGTGACGGCAGTGGTAAGCTGTAACATGGCAGACGGCATTTCAAGCGTCTGTAAAATGGCGGATTATGCCTATGCAGAAGTGATTCCGGTAAATATCGGCATTGCCGCAGACTGCCTGCCGGACGGAACAGATGTCAATTCCTATCCGGGACTTTTAAACCGCCGGATTATGGCGGGAACAAAAAATTTCTTAAAAGAGCCTGCGATGTCAGAGGAGCAGCTCACACAGGCAGTTTACACAGGAATGAACGTGGTAAAATCGTGCAAAGAGCAGGGATACCAATTACTTGCAACCGGCGAAATGGGTATCGGAAATACGACCACAAGCACAGCACTTGCCTGTATTCTGCTGGATTTAAAACCGCAGGAAGTCACGGGACGCGGTGCGGGGCTGGACAATGCGGGATTGAAAAGAAAGACAGAAGTCATTGCAGAGGCACAACGCTTGTATACAAAATACAAAAAAAATCCGCTCTGTCTGTTACAGCAAATCGGCGGGCTGGACATTGCCGGTCTTGTCGGTGTCTTTCTGGGCGGTGCGGTTTACCGGATACCTGTGATTGTTGACGGTGTTATATCGGCGGTTGCCGCGCTGATTGCCGTGTCTGTTTTTCCGGCGGCACGGGATTTTATCATTGCATCCCACCAGGGAAAAGAACCGGCTATGAAAGCATTGTTAAAAGCCCTTGAAAAAGAAGCCGTTCTCTTTGCGGAGCTTGCATTGGGCGAGGGAACAGGCGCGGTCATGCTGTTTCCGCTGTTAGATATGGCAATGCGCGTATACCGGGAAAACACGACATTTGAAGATATACAGATTGAAGCTTATGAGGATTATAAAAAATGTTAATTTTAATTACAGGTACCAGTGGGAGCGGCAAATCCGAATATGCGGAAAAAATCTGCTGTGGACTTGCGGGCAGTGCAAAAAAATATTATATTGCAACCATGCAGCCCTACGGTGCAGAGGGCGCACAAAGAATCTGCCGTCATCATGCACTGCGGCAGGGAAAAGGCTTTGAAACGATAGAGCAGTACCAAAATGTCAGCAAGGCATTTGATAAAGTGCAGACAGAAGCTGCGTCACACGCAGCGCAAAATGAGAAGCCGGTGGTACTGTTAGAATGTCTTTCAAATCTTATGGCAAATGAATGTTTTGAAGAGGGTGGAACACCCGATGCTGTATTTTCAGACTGTATACAGCTTTACAGACAGTGCCGTCATCTTGTGATTGTAACGAATGAAATTTTTTCAGACGGCTGTCTGTACGACAATACGACAACGGATTATATCACACGGCTGGGACGGTTAAATACACAGCTTGCGCAGGAAGCCGACTGTGTGGCAGAGGTGGTCTATTCGATTCCTGTATATTGGAAAGGGTCGTATGAGCTGATTCAAAAGAGTTTGCCGCTGTAAAAATAGCACTGCTGTCAGGCAAAATATTTAAAGGGGCAGAAAAAGCGTAAACAGTATAAAAGAAGGAGGAACGGGCAGAAAAAATGAATTGGGTAAAATCACTTATCATCGCATTTTCGATGTATTCTAAAATTCCAATGCCGCATCTGAATCTGGAAGAAAAAGATATGCGGTATGTTATGGGATTTTTTCCGCTGGTCGGATTGGTGCTTGGTGCGTGTCAGTTTATATGGTATAAGCTGTCAGCATTTTTAGGCGTGCCAAACGTCAGCCGGGCATTGATTTTTCTGGTACTGCCGGTGATTGTTACAGGCGGGATTCATGTGGACGGTTATATGGATACCAGTGATGCGATTCATTCATACGGTGACAGGGAGAAAAAACTTTCTATATTAAAGGATTCCCATATCGGGGCATTTGCGGTTATCCGCCTGCTGGTATACAGTGCGGTTTATTTTGCGGCACTTTTCTGGATGGCAGAGCAGGGAAAAGAACAGGCATTTCTGCTTTTTGCGGGCATATTTTATTTGTCACGGATACTCAGCGGATTTGCGGCGGTCAATTTCCGTGGTGCAAGAAAAAACGGGATGCTGTATACATTTACCAGTGTGACGGACCGTTACCGTGTCAATGCGCTGTTAGGCATACAGTTTGTCATCTGCCTGGTTGGAATGGGGCTGGTTGATATTTACAAGACTGGTGCGGTATTCCTTGCCGCAGGGCTTGTGCTGTGTTATTACAGACATATGGCATATAAAGAATTTGGCGGTGTAACGGGCGACTTAGCGGGCTATTTTTTGTGCGTGAGTGAATTGTGCATGACGGTGGTACTGGCGTGTGTGAATATTTTGTAATTGCGGGCGTAACAGTTTTGTATCGCATGCGGCACAAAACCGCATTTATGTAGAATTGCATTTATGTAAAAATGCAATAGAGTTATATCGGCAGATGAGAAATCGACTGCGCGAAATTTTAAGTGCTGTTTTGCAACAGGGCTGATGAGATTAACCGTAAATGGATTGTAGTAGGAACGGAGAAATATGGAAGTATATTTTGGCGGGGCTTTTCAGGGAAAGCTTGATTATGTATTAAAGAAAAAAGGAAATTTAAAGGTGGCGGACGGCAGGGACTGTGATGAAAAGCGGTTACAGTCGGCGGATGTTGTCAATCACCTGCATTTATTGATTCAAAGGCGGATAGCGGCGGGAGAATCGACAGATACGCTTATTGATGAGCTATATGCCGTCAATCCGCAGATGATTCTGATTTGTGATGAGGTCGGAAGCGGAATTGTGCCGCTGGAACGAAAAGACAGGATTTACAGGGAAGCTGTCGGACGTGTGCTGTGTGCGGCAGTGGCAAAATCCGACAGGGTGGAACGTATTTTATGCGGAATCGGACAGTGCCTGAAGCAGGAATCAGCAGGAATTACAAAATAGCGCGGGGAAAGCCTGCGGGAGGTGAGGTCGTATATGAAGATTGTGCTGATTCGGCACGGAGCAACAAAGGGAAATCTTGAAAAACGATATATCGGAAGAACAGACGAGGATTTGTGCGGTGAGGGCATAAAGAAACTGAAAGAAGATACGTGCGCAGGCATTTATCCGCCGGCGCAGGCGGTCTTTTCCAGTCCGATGAAGCGGTGTCTGTCTACGGCAGAATGTATTTATCCGGTACAGACACCGCAGATTGTATGGGATTTCAGAGAGTGTGATTTCGGGCTTTTTGAAGGGAAGAATTATAAAGAACTGACAGGAAATCCGCAGTATCAGCAGTGGATTGACAGCGACGGCACACTGCCGTTTCCGGGCGGGGAAACTTTGACGGATTTTAAGAAAAGAAGTGTCCGTGCATTTTTGGAAACGGTTTCAAAATCAGAAAGCATTTTAAAAGGACAGGTAACATCGGGAAAACAGGACGACACTACAGTGGCATATGTCGTTCACGGCGGTACAATCATGGCGGTATTGTCGGAATTGTACGGCGGGGACTATTATGATTATCACTGCGGCAACGGGGAAGGATATTTGTGCAGTCTGACAAAAGATAAAAAGCTGTCGGTGATAGGAAAAATAAGCGCCCGAAATGGTTGTGAAATCCACGGTACAGTGCTAGAATAAAAATGTTAATAAATCAATGGAATACAGCCGCCCACAGGAGTGGATTCGTATTTTCAGACGGTAATAAGTTGAAATAACAAATCAGGAGGACAAAATGGTTAAGCATGTTATTTTGTGGAAATTAAAAGAAGAATTTTCGGCAGAGGAAAAACAGCAGATTAAAGCCGGAATTAAAGAAGGACTGGAAGGCTTAGCCGGACAGATTCCGGGCATGACAGAAATCAAAGTCAATATTGACGGTCTGCCAAGTTCTACAGTAGACGTGATGCTGGATTCGACATTTGAAACAGCGGAAGCATTGAAAAATTACAGCACCTACCCAAAGCATGTAGCAGTGGCTGACAACAAAGTAAGACCGTATACAGCAGTCCGCTCCTGCATGGATTATGAAATCTAAGGCAGGATAAGATGCAGTATTTTTGGTGTCAGACAGGTGCGGTTGCACTGGGATTTTTACTGGATTTAATATTTGGGGACCCGCATTGGCTGTACCACCCGGTACAGCTAATCGGCAGTCTTATTTCAAAACTTGAAAAAGTTTTATTAAAGGATACAGATTCCGATAAAAAGAAGTTTAGAAACGGTGCGTTGCTTGCGGTGCTTGTAACCGCATTGACAGGCGCTGTGACAATATTGATTTTATTTATCTGTTACCGCATTTCCATGACGGCGGGTTTTATCGTGGAATCCGTCATGTGTTATCAGATTCTTGCAGTCAAATCATTAAGGGTAGAAAGCATGAAAGTCTATACGGCATTAAAGCAGGACGGTCTGCCTGCGGCAAGAACGGCAGTTTCCATGATTGTCGGACGGGATACCGCACAGCTTGACGAACACGGCATTGTGCGTGCGGCAGTGGAAACGGTTGCGGAAAATACGTCAGACGGTGTGATTGCACCGTTATTTTATATGTGTTTTTTCGGTGCGGCAGGCGGTTTTATCTATAAAGCAGTCAACACCATGGATTCCATGATTGGTTATAAAAATGATAAATATCTGTACTTCGGGCGGTTTGCGGCAAAGCTTGATGATGTCTTAAATTTTATTCCGTCAAGAATCGGCGGTGTATTAATGGTTTTATCGGCGGGAATTGCTTCACTGGCAGAAAGAAACAGCGAAAAGCACTACAGCCTGAAAAATGCGTGGAAAATTTTTCTGCGCGATAGAAAAAAGCACAGCAGTCCGAATTCCGCCCAGACGGAAGCTGCGTGCGCCGGTGCATTAATGGTCGCTTTATCAGGCGATAATTATTATTTCGGAAAGCTTGTAAAAAAGCCGCAGATAGGTGATGCCGTCCGTCCGCTGGAAGCAGAAGATATTAAAAGAAGCCACGTACTGCTGTATATTTCTGCGTTTTTAATGGTGGCTGCGGTGCTGGGGCTTAGGGTGGCGTTCTTTCTGATGATATGACACTGGAAGAAGCGCGGGAAGAAAGGCTGAATACAATAAAGCTGAATAAACCAACAGCCTTATCAGCACAATTCGGATAAGGCTGTTTTTTATGGGTGATTATCGGGTTACTGAATTTTTAATGAAACGCACTTCCGTAAAACAGCCGTTTCATAAAATTATACATGCCCTTCTGCCATACATCACCGTCATGACCGCCCTCTGTTTCATAGAAAATGTGGTCGATAGACTTTTCGGTTAAAATGCGGTCATATTCAGCCCCGAAACGGCAGAAGTAACCGTGTTAGTCTTTGCCGTGCCTGTACCTGCGGACTGTCCGCACCCGGCAAGCAGGACAGAAACAGCTGTAGAAAGCGCGGCGGTGGTAAGAGCAGTTTTATAAAAATATTTTTTCAACATTGTAAATCCCTTCCTAAACAATATTTATACTATTAAAATTTACATCGTATAAGAATTTCTATGATAAAAATAGTGTAATACTTAAAGTTAAGTTTAAGTCAAGCCCTTACAGGAGATTTATTGTGAAATCACCTTCCGCATGGTATAATATGCGTAAGCAATGAGCCGTGCTGGACGAAAGCGGAGTAATCCTGTTCCTGCACGGCGGGGTAAGAGAGAAAGCAAAGCATACAGACAGGAGGCAGGCATGCAGAGAGAAATACACGGCGGAAATGTATATGGCAGAGAGGTGCGGCTGGATTTTTCCGTCAATATCAATCCACTGGGCATGCCACAGGGAGTAAGGCAGGCAATTACGGAATACACGGCATGGGACGAAACGTATCCGGATATTGAATGTACGGATTTGCGCAGGGCGATAGCACAAAAAGAAGGGATTGCACCGGAGCAGATTCTTTGTGGAAACGGAGCATCGGAACTGCTGATGGCAGTTGTGCGTGCCACCGCACCGGAAAAATGTGCCATAGCGGCACCGTCATTTTCAGGATATGAGCGTGCGGTGCGTGCCGCAGGGGCAGAGCCGGTATTTTATGAGCTTTCACATGACACGGGTTTTGGTTATGAAACAGTCTGTGACCGCTTGTCAAAAATGACGGTTCAGATGCTTTTTTTGTGCAATCCGAATAATCCCACGGGAAATACAATCCCGGAGCAGATTTTGACGGAAATTTTACAGTTTTGTGCATCAAAAAAAATCCGGGTTGTCGCAGATGAATGTTTTCTGCGGTTTCACCCGCATTATGAAAAAATGAGCTGTAAGCGCTTTTTAAAACAGTACCCGAATCTGCTCATCGTCAACGCATTTACAAAGTTTTATGCAATGGCGGGACTGCGGCTGGGGTATCTGATGACCGGGGATTTGTCATTGCTTCATGCGGTGGCACAGCAGCTTCCTGAGTGGAATGTGTCGTCAATCGCACAGCGTGCAGGAATTTCGGCATTACAGGATACAGAATATGAAAAGCGGACAAGGCAGTTGATTGAAAAGGAACGCCGATATCTGATACAGGAATTTTTAAAAATGGGTTGTACCGTATTTCCGTCCGAAGCGGATTATATTACATTCCGACTGCCGCAGGAAAAGACAGGATTTTTCTTAAAGGAGCGGCTGTTAGAGGGTAAAATACTGATTCGCTCCTGTGCAAATTACAGGAATATGCCGCCGGACTGTTACCGCATTGCGGTAAAACAGCATGCAGATAATGAGGAGCTGGTCAGACAGGTTTGGCGGATTCTGATACAATGAATATCTGACAGCGCAGGGAAAGGATTTTAAAGAACCATGGCAAAAAATCTTATGGTGCAGGGGACGATGTCCAATGCGGGGAAAAGTATTGTCACCGCGGGGATTTTAAGAGTGTTAAAGCAGGACGGATACCGTGTAGCACCGTTTAAATCGCAGAATATGGCATTAAATTCTTATATCACAAAGGACGGACTGGAAATGGGCAGGGCACAGGTTATGCAGGCAGAGGCGGCAGGAATAGAGCCGTGTGTGCAGATGAATCCCATTTTATTAAAACCCACCAGTGATGTAGGCTCGCAGGTTATTGTAAACGGTGTTCCGCTGAAAAACATGCCTGCAAAGGAATATTTTAAATATAAAAAAAAGCTGATACCCGATATTTTAAGTGCCTATGAAACATTAGACAGGCAGTATGATGTGATTGTACTGGAAGGTGCGGGAAGTCCGGCGGAAATTAATTTAAAACAGGACGATATCGTCAATATGGGCATGGCGGCACTGGTAGATGCACCGGTGCTTTTAGTGGGGGATATTGACAGGGGCGGCGTGTTTGCACAGCTGGCAGGAACACTGATGCTGTTAGAGGAAGAAGAACGCAGGCGCGTAAAGGGACTGGTGATGAATAAGTTTCGCGGCGATAAAAAAATACTGGAACCGGGATTAGACCAGCTTTATGATATCTGCCATGTGCCGACAATCGGCGTGATTCCGTATACCAGACTGGATATTGAGGAAGAAGACAGTCTGGCAGAAAGCCTTTTACAGACGGCACTGCCGGACGAAACGGATATGCGGCTTGATATTGCGGTGATTCGTCTGCCGCACATTTCTAATTTTACGGACTTGGACGCGCTGGCACGGCTTGACGGTGTGCGCGTACGGTATGCAGACCGTGCGGAACAGATTCAGACACCGGATTTACTGATTCTTCCGGGCACGAAAAATACGATTGACGATTTGAAATGGCTTCGCCGCACCGGACTGGAAAGCCCGATTTTAAACTGTGCCAGAAAAGGAATTCCGGTATTGGGAATTTGTGGCGGCTATCAGATGTTAGGCAATGAAATTGACGACAGCTGTGGGGCAGAAACGGGAGAGGTAGTTCCGGGGCTTGGACTGCTTCCGGTAAAAACCGTTTTTTCATTAGAAAAGCACAGAACCCGCGTAAAAGGTCGGATTTGTGCGCAATCCGGCATCTGGGGCAGCGTTTCGGGCTGTGAATGTACCGGTTATGAAATCCATATGGGCGAGAGCCGTATTTGCGAAGAAAATGCGCAGGGATTTATACAGCTTACCAATCAATCGGATTTATCAACACGCGCAGACGGCTGTGTCCGTGAAAATGTAGCAGGGACATATCTGCATGGGATTTTTGACGAGGTGGGATTTTGCGGGCGGCTCATAGAAACACTGTGCCGGCAGAAAGGCAGGAATTCGGCTGTGTCCGGGCAGATGAGTTTTTGGGAATACAAACAAAGAGAATATGATAAGTTAGCCGATGTGATTCGTGAAAATATGGATATGGAATATCTGTACCGTGTAATGGGGCTGGCGTAAAATAAAATCCGGAAACTGCTTTTCATCATGCAGTTTCCGGATTTTTTATCCAACAAATCTTTAACGGATTATTCCAACACAAGCAGAAGTGCCATTTTAAATCTGCCGTTTGCGGTTACGCTGTGAAGACCGTTCTTTTCAAAACGGAAACATTCACCGGCGCTGATTTCATAGTCTATTCCTTCATAGCCGATTGTCGCTTTGCCTTCCAGTGCGAAAACAATCGCATTTCCCGGTGCGCGGTGCGGTGTAAGACCTGTGCCTTCATCAAATGCCATTAACACATATTTCATTGATGGGTTGCTGGCTACGTCCATGTTGGCGATACTGCCTTCTTCATAAGAAATTAAATCTTTCAGTGCGAATACTTCATTTGTTTTTACATTTGCGTTCATAATGTTCTCCTTTTCAAAAATAATTTCAGTGTATACCAGTCCGTTTTCTGTCTGCATACCGCACAAAGTCTTTTCAGGGACAATGAGTGCCGTGCCGGGGGTGGCAAAAACATTTTTCGGTTCTTCACCCAGAAGAAATGTTCCACTTCCGGCGTCTGTGATATACATGGTCATTCTGTCATAGCTTTCCTGACTGATAGAGGTTCCTGCACCCATTGAAAAATAGGTGATTTTATTGACCGTGCCAAGTCTGGAATCTCTTGAAACGGTCATGCCGTCCCGTATGGGACGTATATTTTCAATCGTAAATACCGGATTCAATAGGCTGTCCTCCTTTATTTTATTGTGCAAATCTATTATTGCCGTTTTTTTAAATATACACTACAATGGAGCAAAAAGGAAGTACGCACATTTAAGTTATATACTTACCTAAAGGTAAGTATAGCCGCAGATTCCACCGAAAGTAGAGTACAGCCTGTCAGAACGCGGCAAATCCCTGATACCGATACTTGTTTCCATGTGTGAGTGGGGCGGAAAACATAAAAATGATTTGATAGATTAAATTGACAGTGCATATAGAGAATAAAAATGAGCAAAAGGAGTGCGAAAAAAATGAGTAAACAAACGTTTACACCCAACAAAATTATTTCTTATTTTAAGACAGAGTGGGTTGTTTTACTGATTGTAACGGTGTCCGGGCTGATTTATAACTTAGGTCTGCTTGCGGGACCGTGGTTTGAAGGACGGATGACCGGCTGTCTGATTGACATTTTAAATGGAAGAAAGACATTTTATAATATGCTCATTCTGGTGGGATGTTACGTGCTTTCCATTGCGGTTGTGCAGGTGTCCCGCTATATCAAGCGTTTTTATGTCAGACGTTTTGCCAACAACGTCAACCGCCGCATGAAAGGTATTCTTTACGCCAGTCTGGTCGAAAAAAGCAGACCGGAGTTAAAGGAGCAGGGAACGGGCGATATTATGACAAAGGCGATATTGGACGTTGATGACTGTGTAGAGGGTATGCGGAAATTTACGACAGAAATATTTGATACCGGCATTGCACTTGCCGCGTATGCGGGCATGTTGTTGTATTACGACTGGCGTCTTGCCCTGCTTTCCATGCTGTTTCCGCCGGTATCTTATCTGCTTGCCGAAAAAATGAAGGCCATTGTACAGCGGACCGGTGTGGTATACAAGGAACAGTCCGGTGCGTTAAGTTCGGCAACCTTAGACAGGGCAGAAAATGCCATTACTTACAGGGTGTTTGGCTGTGAACAGCAGCGTAAACAGGCTTATGAGGAAAATTTAACGGCATACGAAAAAGCCGCAGTCAGCGCAAATATCTGGAATACGATGATGCCGCCGCTTTATAAGGTCATTTCAATGACAGGTGTGCTGTTTATTTTATATTTCGGTGCGGCAAATGTGCTTGGAACAGGCTGGAAAGTCTGGACGGCTGCAATTTTTACAACATTTTTATCCTGTTTTACAAAGCTGTCCGTCAAATCCTCCAATGCGGCAAAATTATTTAATGCCGTGCATAAGGCACAGGTTTCATGGAAGCGTATTAAGTCGCTGATGAATCCGGTGATAGAAAATGAAAAGCCTGAAATCCGGACGGTTTCACAGTTATCGGTACAGGAGCTTACATTTGCGTATCCTGATGGTGAAAATATATTTGAAAACATTTCCCTTGCGGCAAAGCCTGGAGATATTATCGGTGTGACCGGAGCGGTTGCGTGCGGAAAATCTACTTTCGGCAAGGCATTTCTCGGAGAATATCCGTATCAGGGCAGCATCACGGTTGACGGTAAAGAGCTGGGAAGTCTGAACAGAAGACAGCACGCGGGCATTATCGGTTATCTGGGACATGCCCCGGAGTTATTTAATGATACTATTGAAAACAATATTTTGATGGGAGAAAATAAAAATGTATCCGATTACCTGAAACTGGTCTGTTTTAATGAAGAAGTACAGGCAATGCCGGACAAAGAAAATACAATGGTCGGAAACGGCGGCGTGCGGCTCTCCGGCGGTCAGGCACAGCGCCTTGCGCTGGCAAGAACGCTCTGTCATAAACGTCCGGTACTCATTTTAGACGACCCGTTTTCGGCACTCGATAAAGACACCGAAAAACAGATTTTTGCAAATCTGAAAAAATATATGGCAGACGGCATTGTGATAATAATATCACACAGACTGTATCTGTTCCCGCAGATGAATCAGGTAATCTGGCTGGAAAATGGACAGGCAGTAACCGGTACGCATGAAAAACTGATGCAGGAGATACCGGAATACGCACAGCTTTACCATGCGCAGGAAGGAGGAAGTATTTATGAACAGTGATTGTGGAAACATTATCAGACAGACTGTAAAGAAAAATGTTCTTCTGGCAGTGGGAATTGTTATCGCAGTGTGCGGAGCCGTTGTCATATCCCTGCTTCCGCCGCTTGTACTGGCAAAAATGATTGATGCCATGACACAAAAACAGAATGTCGGCTTTACCTTTGTGGCGCTTTATTTCGGGCTGACGGCGCTGACAGGTGTTATGGAAGCGTCAAGAGAAGGATTTCTGACGGTATTCGGACAGAAAATCACACATGCATTAAGAAGCAGTCTTATGGAAAAGTTTACAAGACTGACGGCAGACAGTTTAAACAAACAGGAACCGGGCGCACTGGTATCACGGTTTGTCGGTGATGTGGATACGGTAGAAAATCTGTTTACATCGGGCATTATCAGTATGTTTGCGGATGCCTGCCGCATCATCAGTATTCTGGCAGTCATATGGTTTCAGAATAAGGGACTTGCGCTTGTACTGTTTATTTTACTGCCGTTTCTGTTCTGGTTTACACGGTATGTCCAGAAAAATATGTTAGCTGCGCAGGTTGAAAACCGCCGTGCGGTCAGCCGCGCTTCCGGTCATGTGCCGGAAACCCTGCATAATATCCGTACGATTCATAACCTTTCCAAAGAAAATTATATGGAAAAACGATATGACGAATATATCCAGCAAAGCTATCATGCCATGGAAAAGACCAACTTTTACGATGCGGTCTATTCACCGGTCATTTTAATTTTAAATGCGGTTGTTGTTGCGGTAGTCATGCTTTTGTCCGCTTCCGGCAGTCCTAAGGTTCTGACACTGTTTGGTATGTCAGCCGGTACGGCGGTTGCAGTTATGAATTACATTTCGCAGATATTTACACCGCTTGAAAGTCTTGGCATGGAGATTCAGACCATTCAGTCTGCCATTGCGGGTGTGCAGAGAATCAATGAATTTTTTGCACTGCCGGAGCCTGCACCAAAACAGCATGAAAATACAGCAGATTCAAAACCGGTACAAAATAACGGTAAATCCTTTGTGGAATTTCGGGATGTCACCTTTGGTTATGACGAACATACGGTGTTAAAGCATTTAAGCTTTCAGGTAGAGGAAGGCGAGCAGATTACACTTTCAGGCAGAACCGGTGCCGGAAAAAGTACGGTATTTAAGCTGCTTCTGGGACTTTACGAACCGGGTGAGGGCAGTGTGTGGATTGACGGCAGAGAGGCAGCAGCGATTGACCGGAAGGACAGACGTTTTTTGTTTGGCTATGTAGAGCAGTCATTTCACAGAGTAGCGGGAACGGTCAAAGACCAGATTACGCTGTATGATGAAAAGATTTCCATGGAAAATGTAAAAGAAGCGGCAGAACTGACGGGACTGCATGATACAATTATGCACCTCCCGGACGGATATGACACCATTTGTACACCGGAACTGTTTTCACAGGGACAGTGGCAGCTTTTATCCATAGCGCGTGCGGCGGCGGCAAGACCGAAGCTTTTGTTATTGGATGAAATCACGGCAAATCTCGATGCCGAAACGGAAAAAGAAGTGCTTGAAGCGCTAAAGAGAGTATCCGAAAACAGAACGGTTATCTCCATTTCACACAGAGTATCCGCAAAAATGGGAAGAATCATTCCGATTGAGCAGAAACTATAGGAATAAAAGCGGATTTTATAACCGGCGGAAGTATGTTATACTAAAATACAACATACGCAAGGCGCACGTTACAGGCAGGAGGGAAGAAGCCTGTACATGTGCGGCAAAACAGTGCGGGTAAAAGAGAGGGAAATCAGATGATACGGTGTAATAACTGCGGAGCGGATATTGAGGAAACACAGACGCAATGCCCATACTGCCATGCCATGCAGTATGAAGCATCGGAAAAAGAGTACATGAATCACCTGTACAAAATGAATGATACCATGGACGGACTTGATGAAAATGCAAACCGTTATATCCGGAACAGAATCATTTGTCATGCTGTCATTACGCTGGCGGCGGTTGCAGCAGCACTGCTTGTCGGGACTGCGTGGGGATATACAAAATATCGTTCTTATTATAATTCGGCTTCGGAACGCAGAGAGATTGCAGAGGGCATGGCATGGTATGATGAAAATGTGCCGCAGATAAATGAAGCCTACGAGCAGGGAAACTTTGCAGACATCAGTGAAGTGACGGCGGATTCTTATAAAAATAAAATATTACAGCAGTGGAAACATTATAATATTTTATATATTTATAAATATGCGTATTCAGATACACTGCGCTATGATGATAAAATCGCACAGGGAACGCCGCTTGAAAGCTATGAATTTGAAAATCTGTACCGCAGCTGCATGGAATATATGAATATGCTGGAAGATACGGACGGATATATGTATCGGTATTATAAAAGCTGTGATACACAGGAAAAAGAAATTATCAGTACGTGGACACAGCATGTAAAGGCGGTTCTTACAGATACCATCGGACAGTCGGAAGCCGACTATGCCGCAGACTATCAGGCTTTGTACGGGAACGGTGATGTCAGTAATTACAACATGTTCCGTGAAAAAGCACAAAAATATGAAAAATGACAGCGGGGAATATTTATGAAATGTAAAAATTGCGGTGCAGAACTGACAATGCTTGAAAAATTCTGTCCAAACTGCGGGACACCTAATGAACAGAGTCAGCAGCACATCAAAGATATGGAGCATTATGAACATGAATTTTCGGATACACAAAAAGAAGTTGTCCGTAACAGTAAATGGTTCATAAAATACATTGCACCGGTTACATCGCTGGTGATTGCGGGAATTGCAGCAGTCATAGTAACCATTCAGGCAAATCACCTCTGGGGATATAATCTGGCAGAACAAAAGCAGAAAAAATATAATCAGACACATGAGCAGGAAATCAAAGAACATTTACAGACACTGCTGGATAACGGGCAGTATGAAGAAGTGTATCAGCTCTACACCCGTCTGAACCAGCGAATGAGCGGAACGGGAAACAGCGGCTGGTATGATTTTTACAACATGACAGAAGGGTATCTGCGTCTGCGCAATGCCATTATGTTTTACTATAATCCGGAACTGTCAGAGCATTATTCCAAAGAAACGGCATTAAACAATGCGGCAGAAGCAATCTGTATGATAACCGGAAGCGCGCAGGGGAAAAGTTACAGGGAACGGGCGGCAGAGAGTATTCCTTATATGGAAGATATAAAAGAAAAAGCAGGGCTGTTTTTAAAGGATTACTGTAATTTTACACAGGCTGATATAGATTCGCTCGAAAACCGTGACAGAACATCGGTAATTGCATTACTGACGAGGAGAATGTTTGATGAAGAATAAAAAAAATCGTGTTAATATAATAGGAAAGCTGTTGTATCTGGTTGTTGCCGTACTGGTTTTGATGATTATTCCGTCAGCGGCGGAAAATGCGTATGATTATTTCCGGGAAAAGCAGTCCAGAAAAGGATATACGTCAGAGAAGCTGTATGAGGATTTCTGCGATGGTGATTACGGCAGATTATCAGAAAAGGTGGCATATAACCGCGCTGTTGGAAGAACAGTCACAGAAGATGACAGGGACTACTATGCTTTCAGTGCCTGCTACAACAGCGCAGTTGATTATCATATGTACCGGACAGCCGGAAAAACAGACAAAGCTTCCGATACACTTGAGATATTTTATCAGAATGAATCAGAACTGAATCATTTGATTTTTAAGGACGCATTAACCGCGGTAAAAGAGGTATATGAAATTCCGTAAATCTGCGGCTTATTCTGCAGAGTCTGCAATCAGATTCCGGTACCAGTAATAGGAATCTTTCGGAATCCGTTTTTGTGTCGGATAATCAATATATACCAGTCCGAAACGTTCATCGTAACCGCTGTGCCATTCAAAATTGTCCGTAAAAGACCAGTGAAAATACCCCATGACGGGTGTACCCTCTTTTATGGATTCACTCAGCTGTAACAGATAGCGCGTCAGAAAATCAATGCGTTCAGCATCATGGACTTTTCCGTCAAGGAAAATGTGGTCATTGCAGGAAAGCCCGTTTTCAGTAATAAAAATCGGCAGATGATAGCGTTCATACAGAAAGCGTGTACCCCAGTTCATAACTTCGGGAGTGACAGGCCATTTCAGTGCTGTCTTTGGAAAACCTGCATATCGTTTCGTAAAACCGTCTGCACCGGCTTTGTGTCCGTTATAAATGTTCAGCCCCAGAAAATCCAAAGGCGGATTTAATTCGCTACAGTCGTTCCACACATTTTTAAGGTGCTGTGTTACAAAATTCAGCGTATCATCTGATTTTAAATCAGCAGTAATCTCTGGCGCAAGTGCTTCAAAATCCGGTGCAAGTCCGTTGATAACCGCATCGCAGAAAATGTGATGACAGAATAAAATATTTTCTTTGGTATTGGCAAATGTCATAGTTCTTGCGGCACAGATATCCGCTTCATTTTCACTGCATGGATAGCACAGATTTCCGGTACTTGAAAAACCGATTTTGACCGGTTTCTTTGCAGCTTTGCGCATTGCAGGAACGGCAAGTGCATGAGCTTTGGCAAGTGCGTGGAGAATATCCAGTGTTTCCAGCATGGAAAGCCGGTATCCGGGCGCGTGAAGTCCTTCGTAGTAACCCATTTTGGTAATAATCTGCGGTTCATTGATAGTCGAAAAATAAGTCACACGGTCCGAAAAATGTTCACAAATGACAGCGGCATAACGCACAAATGCCTGTATGGTATTTTCATTCAGCCACCCGCCACGGTCTGAAAGGGACTGTGGAAGGTCCCAGTGAAAAAGCGTGATATGCGGCTGGATTCCATAACGGATACAGCAGTCTGTGACACGGTCATAAAAGGCAAGTCCGGCAGCATTGACGGCAGTGTCATCGCCATTTGGAAAAATCCGGGGCCATGAGATGGAAAAACGGTATGCCCGGATACCCGCCTCTGCCATCAGGCGGATATCCTCCTCGTACTTGTCATAGTAACCACAGGCAATTGTGCCATCGGAGCCTTCTGCGATGGCACCGTCCTTCCTGCAGAAAGTATCCCAGATGGAAGCTCCTTTGCCGTCACGGTTATAAGCACCTTCAATCTGATACGAACTGGAAGCAGTTCCCCATATAAAATCTTTTGGAAAGTTCATACAATTCATCATAGTTCCTCGCTTTCTGATGTTACATATATGCTGTCACGTTATATTCTGTAATTCCATTCTGATAAGGAATGATATTCCCATCAACCGGAGTGCCGTTTACAAGAAGGGTTTTGATGCCTTTCTGCGATTTGGCAGAATTATCAACGTGAATATGATAAACGGCACCGCGGAAATGCCGCGTTACGGTAAATCCGGACAGGGTTTCCGGAATACACGGATCAATGCAGAGTCCGTCAAATTCAGGGCGGATACCGAGAATATACTGTGAAACATTTGTAAATGTCCATGCGGCAGTTCCCGTAAGCCAGCTGTTTTTTGCTTCACCGAAACGGCATGCATCTTTTCCGGCAATCATCTGCGAATAAACGTAAGCTTCCGTCCGGTGCAGGTCGCTGATATCCTGAAGATATGCCGGACAGATTTTTTTATAAATTTCAAAGGCGCGGCTGCCGTGTCCCAAAACAGTTTCAGCAATGGAAACCCAAGGATTGTTGTGGCAGAAGATACCGGCATTTTCTTTGTAGCCTTCCGGGTAAGATGAAATTTCACCCAGTTCAAGGTGATAGTATGTGTAAGCCGGCTGTAAAAGAACAATGCCATATTTTGTATCCAGCCTGTTTTTTACGGACTCCAGTGCTTTTTCGGCAAGACCTTCCTTTACCCCGATTCCAGCCATGACACAGAAGCCCTGCGGCTCAATAAAAATCTGACCTTCTTCACATTCATGCGAACCGACTTTTTTTCCGGCGGCATCGTAGGCACGTAAGAACCATTCGCCGTCCCAGCCGGATTTTAAAACCGCCTGTATCATTTGCTCAACCTGCGCATCGGCATCATCAGCTTCTTTGGTAAGACCGGCATGGCGGCAGATTTGTGCATAGTCCCTGCCGTACTTTACATACATTCCGGCAATAAAAACAGATTCGGCAACAGGACCTTCGGAAGCACCGGCAGTCTGGAAGGATTCATCGGGAACGGTTGAAAAACAGTTCAGATTCAGGCAGTCGTTCCAGTCTGCACGGCCAATCAGAGGCAGGTTGTGCGGTCCGAGATGCGTGGACGTAAAATGAAAAGAGCGGCGCAGATGTTCCATCAGCGGAGCCTGATTGTCCGGATTGCTGTCAAACGGTGTCATTTCATCCAGAATCGAATAGTCGCCGGTTTCTTTTAAATAAGCGGCAGTTCCGGCAATCAGCCATAACGGGTCGTCATTAAAGCCGCTTCCGATATCTGCATTTCCTTTTTTGGTCAGCGGCTGGTACTGGTGGTAGGCACTTCCGTTTTCAAACTGGGTAGAAGCAATATCTAAAATACGCTGGCGCGCTTTATCCGGGATTAAGTGGACAAAGCCAAGCAGATCCTGGCAGGAATCCCTAAATCCCATGCCTCTGCCGATACCCGATTCAAAATAAGATGCGGAGCGGGACATATTAAAAGTAACCATGCACTGATACTGGTTCCAGATATTGACCATGCGGCAGAGTTTCTCATCGTCGGCTTCGAGCGTATAGCCGGAGAGCAGATGACTCCAGTAGTCTTTTAAACGTAACAGCGCATTGTCAAAATCTTTGATAGAAAGAAAATGTTCCATCAATTCATTTGCTTTTTTCTTGTTGATAATCTGTGGCGCTTCCCATTTATCATCTGCCGGATTTTCAATGTAGCCGAGCATAAAGATGAAATCACGGCTTTCGTGCGGTTCAAGCGTAATATCCAGCCGGAAAGAACCGCATGGCTGCCAGCCGTCGGCAACGGAATTGCAGGAAGTGCCGTTTCCAACGGACTGTGGTGCGGCAGGGGAGCCGTATGTACCAAGAAAGCTCTCGCGTGCGGTATCAAATCCGTCACACGCAGCATTTACAGCATAGACGGCATAGTGATTGCGGCGTTCACGGTATTCGGTTTTGTGATAAATGCAGGAGCGGCTGTCGCCCTTTACGACTTCGACTTCACCGGTGCTGTAGTTTTTCTGAAAATTATTCATATCTTCAACGGCATTCCACAGACAGAATTCAACATAAGAATAAAGACTGATGTTTTTTTTGCTGTCAGAAAGATTTTTCAGGCTGATTTTGTTTAATTCACAGTCGGCACCGATTGGAACGAGTGCGGTTACACAGGCTTCCAGTTCATTTTTAATACCTTTGTAAATCGTATATCCAAGACCGTGGCGGCATTCATAAGCATCCAGTGCGGTCTGTGACGGCTGCCAGCCAGGATTCCATACGGTGCTGCCGTCTTTGATATAGTAGTAGTGGCCGTTGCTGTCTAACGGTGCATTGTTATAGCGGTATCGGGTAAGACGCATCAGTTTGGCATCTTTATAAAAAGCATAGCCGCCGCCGGTGTTGCTGATCAGGCGGAAGAAGCTTTCGCAGCCCAGATAATTAATCCATGGCAGCGGCGTCTGTGGTGTAGTAATCACATATTCTTTATTTGTATCATCAAAATATCCAAAATTCATAGAAAACCTCCTTTTGTTAAGTTTACAGGTATTTTATGGCGGAAAAAATACGTGCCATTTAACGAAAACGATTAAGAAATGCCGGAAAATAAAAAGCCTGCCGGGCTTATACACTAGTATATGCAGAAAAACAGATAGAAAATAATCATATTTATCTCTAAGCTGAGTATATTTTAATAAAAAGAAAAATGCAATGTTGAAATGAGAAAAACAGAAAAATAGTCAAAATGCACAAAAGTGTATATACAAAATGCACTAATTTTATAAAATGTCAAAAAAGAGTTGCATTTAAAATAATAACATGCTATATTGAATTTACGAAAACGATTAAGTAACTATTAACGGCTCAGACAAACGAGGTAAGTGACTATGGTATCTATGAGAGATATTGCAGACAGATGTAAAGTATCTGTTGCAACGGTCAGTAAAGCGCTGAACCATCATAGTGACATCAGCGAGGAAACCAGAAAGCGGATTCAGAAAGCGGCAGATGAGATGGGATATTATCCGAACTCGGCGGCGAGGGCATTAAAGACACACCGTTCCTATAATATTGGCGTTCTTTTAAATGACAAAGCAAACAGCGGTCTGACGCATGAATATTTTTCAGCGGTGCTTCAAGGTGTCAAAGTCGAGGCAGAAAGCTGCGGATACGATATTACATTTATTAATACGCACAGCAAGACAATGACTTATTATGAACATTGTAAATATCGTAATCTCGATGGAGTTGTTATTGCATGTACGGATTTTGAGTGTGAGGAAGTGAAGGAAGTTGTCAACGGAACGATTCCCACGGTAACGATTGACTACGTATTTAACAGCTGCACTTCGGTAAGCTCGGATAATGTAAAGGGGATGAGAGATTTAGTCCGGTATGTATATGAGATGGGACATCGCAGGATTGCTTATATACATGGAGAGGATGATTCGGAGGTAACAAAGCAGAGATTAACATCATTTTACAGGACACTTGAGGAATTGGGGATTGAGGTACCGGATGAATACGTGAAATCATCAGAGTATCTGAATTCAGTCAAAGCAGAACAGTTCACAGATGAACTGCTGGATATGAAAGATGCACCGACCTGCATATTTTATCCGGATGACCTGTCGAATACCGGAGGACTCAATGCAGTCCGCAAAAGGGGTTTAAAAGTGCCGAGGGATATTTCGACGGTAGGATATGACGGTATTAAATTATCGCAGATGTTAAGCCCGAAACTTACCACACTGCGGCAGGATACGATGGAGATCGGAAAGAAGGCAGCCAAAGAACTGATAGCGGCGATTGAACGTCCGAAGACGACACTGGTAAAAAGAGTTATAGTTGAAGGAACTCTGATAGAGGGTGAAACTGTCAGAGATATCAGCTAAAGGGGTTTTTGAGGAGGTATTATTATGAAGAAGGGTAAATTTACAAGTTTAATGCTTGCGGGAATGATGGCAGTGACAACACTTGCAGGATGCGGTTCGGGAGGAAAACAGGCCGCTTCAAAGGTTGATACAAGTGAGGCAGCACAGGGAAAAGTATTAAATATCTACTGCTGGAATACAGAATTTCAGGACAGATTTGAATATTTTAAAAAGTCCGGAAAGCTTCCGTCAGATGTAAAAGTAAATTTCGTGGTTACACCGAATGAAAACAACGCATACCAGAATGCACTGGATGCAGCACTTTTAAAACAGAATGACGTACCGGCAGATGAAAAGATTGATATTTTCCTGATTGAAGCCGATTATGCGTTGAAATATGTTGACAGTGATTACACACTGGACGTTGTCAATGACATCGGACTTTCAAAGGATGCACTGGCTGACCAGTATCAGTACACCAAAGATATCGTAACAGATTCAAAGGGCGTACAGAAAGGTACAACATGGCAGGCAACACCGGGATTGTTCGCATACAGACGTTCCATTGCAAAAGATGTTCTCGGCACGGATGATCCGGATGCAGTACAGGCACAGCTTTCTTCATGGGATAAGTTTAATGCCGTAGCTGAAAAGGCATCTGAAAAAGGTTATAAGATGCTTTCCGGATATGACGATGCCTACAGAGTATTCTCAAACAACGTATCTGCACCGTGGGTTGATTCCAATAATAAGATTGTCATTGATGACAACATTATGAAATGGGTTGACCAGACAAAGACCTTTACAGAAAAAGGCTACAACAACAAGTCTTCACTGTGGGACAATGTATGGCAGGCTGACCAGGGTCCGAAAGGAAATGTATTTGGATTCTTTTATTCAACATGGGGTATTAACTTTACACTTCTTGGCAATGCATTGGAAACACCTGTAAAAGAAGGCGGTAGGGAAGAAGTCGGCAATGGTATTTACGGGGATTATGCCGTATGCCAGGGACCACAGAGTTACTACTGGGGCGGTACATGGATTTGTGCAGCAGCCGGAACCGATAATCCGAACCTGATTAAAGAAATTATGCAGACAATGACCTGCGATAAGGATACAGAAGTCCAGATTACAAAAGATACACAGGATTACACCAATACCATTTCCGGCATGAATGAACTTGCAAACAGCAATTTCAAGTCAGACTTCCTTGGCGGACAGAACCATATTAAACTCTTTGCAGAAGCTGCACCGAAGATTAATATGAAGAATATTTCAGCATATGACCAGGGATTAAATGAAGAATTCCAGAAGGCAATGAAGGATTACTTCGACGGAAATGTTACAAAAGACAAGGCACTTGATAATTTCTACAAGGCCGCAACAGAGAAATACCCGAATCTCACACATTAATAACATGACAGTATAAGGTGACAGACACGCCTTGAAATCATTGAATTGTTATCAGAATAAAGCTGGTTTCAAGAAACGGGTTTCAGGGCGTGCATTTGTTTACCGGAAATGGAGGGCGGCATGAAAAGAAAAAGAAGATCAAAATGTGTAAGTTATGCAAAGTGGGGATATATATTTTTGATACCGTTCTTTCTGGTATATTTTATTTTTCAGCTGCTTCCGCTGATTTCCACTTTCTATAACAGCTTTTTTGAAAATTACAGAGTGGGTCTTATGCAGATAGGACCAAAGTTTGTAGGATTACAGAATTATAAAGAAATACTATTTAACAGCGAATTGCCGATTTATTTGAAAAATACGTTTATTATCTGGATGATGGGCTTTATTCCGCAGATGGTTTTCTCACTGCTGCTTGCATCCTGGTTTACGGATTTGCGATTGAGATTGAAATGTACGGGATTCTTTAAGACCGTTATTTATATGCCGAACCTGATTATGGCATCTGCATTTTCAATGCTGTTTTACACCATATTTTCAGATGTAGGCCCGATTAATAACCTGCTGAATTCCATGGGACTTCCTACATACCGGTTTCTTTCGGAAGTTGCAGGCGCGAGAGGTCTGATTGCACTGATGAATTTCCTCATGTGGTTTGGTAATACGACCATTGTTTTAATGGCAGGTATTATGGGAATTGATACCAGTATTCTTGAAGCTGCAAGAATTGACGGGGCGAATTCTATTCAGATATTCAGACGCATTACACTTCCGATTATCCGTCCGATTATGGCATACACCCTTGTAACGTCGCTGATTGGTGGTATTCAGATGTTTGATGTTCCGCAGATTTTAACAAACGGTAACGGTAATCCGGACAGAACGAGCATGACGGTTATTATGTATCTGAATAAGCATTTATATAGTAAGAACTATGGCATGGCAGGTGCGTTATCCGTGATTTTGTTTATCATTACGGCGATACTGAGTGTTGCGGTATTTAAGTATGTTACCAAAGATATGGTAAACGTAGGGGAAAAGAAAGTTAAAAAGGCAAAGGGGGTATAGATTATGAGCGCTGTCAGCAAAAAGAAATCCGATAAAAAGGATAAAATCATCTTGAATATACAGAGAACTTTGTGCTATATCGTATTAATTATCATTTCTATACTGTGCCTGTTTTCTTTTTACGTACTGCTGATTAATACGACAAGGTCCCATCCGGATATACAAAAAGGATTCTCTTTAATTCCGGGAAAGTCATTTTTTGTCAATCTGACGAATCTGTTGAAGGATAAACAGCTTCCGGTCTTAAAGGGAATGTGCAACAGCCTTCTGGTAGCTTCCGGTTCGGCAGTGCTTTCCGTATATTTTTCGGCACTGACGGCATATGCAATCCACGCATATGATTTCAGGTTTAAGAAAGCAGCATTTACCTTTATTATGGTCATCATGATGGTGCCGACACAGGTATCTGCACTTGGTTTTATTAACCAGATGAGCAACATGCGGTTGATGAATTCATTTATTCCGCTGATTATACCGTCCATTGCATCACCGGTTGTATTCTTCTTTATTAAGCAGTATATGGACAGCGTGCTTCCGATGGAGCTGGTTGAAGCAGCCCGGATTGACGGAGCGCATGAATTCAGAATCTTTAACCAGATTGTACTGCCGCTGATGAAACCGGCAATTGCCGTGCAGGCGATATTTACATTCGTGTCATCATGGAATAATTACTTTATTCCATCCCTGCTGTTAAACAAAGACAGTAAAAAGACACTTCCGATTTTGATTGCGCAGTTAAGAAGTGCCGACTTCTTAAAGTTTGATATGGGCAAGGTCTATATGATGCTTGGCTGTGCCATCTTACCGGTTATCATCGTTTATCTGTGCCTGTCAAAATTTATTGTACGGGGCGTTACACTTGGCGGTGTGAAAGGTTAAGAGTAAAAATACAATTTAAAATCCGGGATTTACAAAAAATGACGAGGAAAGCGTCCGTGTTTTTGTAAATCCCGGATATTTTATTGCCGGAAAATGAATTTGCAAATGTTTTGCAAATCTGTTGACAGTACGAAATGAATGTGCTACAATTCCAAAATGCAAATGATTTGCAAATTGGTAACAGCAAGCTTCACTTGTTGTTGGCAGTATTGTGCCGCAGGCATTAAAATGCCTGTGGAATGGAGGATAGCACAAAAAAGAATCGAGGAAAAATCATGCAGAACGGTTATAAAACCAAAAGCAGAAGCTATATTATGGAGTTTTTTACGGCACACAAAGAGCAGATTGTCAGTGCGGCGGATATTCACCATTATTTAGAGGAGAACGGCAAGCAGGTCAATCTGGCAACGATTTACCGGAATCTCGACAAGATGACGGACGAAGGCATTTTGTTAAAATATAAGACCGCAAAAGATGAACATGCGGTTTACCAGTATACGGACGGACACCCGGAATGTCACGAACATCTGCATTTACAGTGCGTGCGCTGTGGACGGGTGATTCATCTGGAATGTGGATTTATGAAAGATATCCGGGCACATCTTGAGGAACATCACGGATTTGCCCTGGAGTGCAGCAGTTCTGTGCTGTACGGAATGTGCAGGGAATGTAAGGAAATGGAGAGCGGCAGTCATGAAAAGAATCATGAATAAAATAAAAGAAAAAAGCGCTGTTATATGTGCGTTTCTGCTGTGCATAACGTCTATCGCGGCAATGGCGGGCTGTGGGAAACTGCCTTCGTCTTTTGTGACTTCGGATAAAATCAAAGTGGTATGCACGACATTTCCGCAGTACGACTGGGTGCGGCAGATTTTAGGAGAGAACGGTGACGAATTCGAGATTAAACTGCTGACGGACAACGGTGTGGATATGCACAGCTACCAGCCGTCCACGGCGGATATTGCGGCAGTGGCTTCCTGTGACGTGCTGGTGTACACTGGAGGAACATCTGAAAACTGGGTGACATCGGCATTAAAAGAAGCGGTAAATCCCGATATGACCGTTGTAAATCTCATGGACTATTTAGGCGATTCCGTAAAAGAGGAAGAACTGGCAGAGGGTATGCAGGGGGACAGCCACGGACACACCCACAGCCATGCACAGGAAGACGATGACCATGACGAGGCACATGACGGCAGTCATGACCACGGTGAAGAACATCATCACGAAGATGAAATCGAATATGATGAACACATCTGGCTTTCCGTAAAAAATGCAGAAAAGATTGTGGAAGAATTAACAAATGTTCTTGCCGGGAAAGATACCAAACACGCACAGGCAATCCGGGAAAACGCAAGCGCTTATCAGAGCCGGTTAAATGAACTGGATACACAGTATGCGCAGGCTGTACAGAGCGCAAAGCATGACACCGTACTGTTTGGTGACCGCTTCCCGTTCCGCTATCTGGTTGACGATTACGGAATCAATTACTATGCGGCATTTGCGGGGTGCAGTTCGGAAACCTCCGCAAGCTTTAAAACGGTCGTTTTTTTATCCGGAAAAATCGACGAACTGGGACTGTCCAAAGTGCTGGTGATTGAAAATTCGGGAGAACAGGTGGCAAAGACTGTTATTGAAAATACAAAAAATAAAAATGCCGAAATCCTGACACTGGATTCCATGCAGTCTGTCACGAAAAAGCAGATAGCGGACGGATACACGTATCTTTCAGCAATGGAGAAAAATCTTGAGGTCTTAAAGGCGGCATTAAATTGATGATAAAAAATCTGTGTATTGAGAATTTATGACGGCAGATACACACTGGAAAGGAGCAGTTATGGCTTATATAACATGTGAAGATCTGGCACTGGGCTATGAAGGAAAAGCAGTGACAGAGCATATACATTTTACGGTAAACAAAGGGGACTACCTTTGCATTATCGGTGAAAACGGTGCTGGAAAAAGTACGCTGATGAAGACACTGTTACGTCTGATACAGCCCATTTCGGGAACAATCGAAACGGGGGACGGACTGTCAGCCTATGAAGTCGGCTATTTGCCACAGCAGACGGCAGTGCAGAAGGATTTTCCAGCATCGGTTATGGAGATTGTGCTGACGGGAACGTTAAATAAAAGCGGCTGGAAGCCGTTTTACAGCAGACAGCAGAAAAATGAAGCGCGGCAGAATATGGAAAAAATGGGTATCTGGAATTTAAGAAACCGCTGTTACCGGGAGCTTTCCGGCGGGCAGCAGCAGAGAGTCCTGCTTGCAAGGGCGCTGTGTGCCACAACCAAGCTGCTTCTTTTAGACGAACCGGTGGCAGGACTGGACCCGAAAGTAACAGCTGAAATGTATCAGCTCATTGAACAGCTTAACAAGAGCGGTGTTACGATTATTATGGTATCGCATGATATTCAGGCGGCGTTAAAATATGCGAGCCACATTTTACAGATAGGTAAAAAACAGCTCTATTTCGGCTCAAGCAAAGACTATCTGGAAAGTGACGCGTGGAAATTATTGGAAGGAACGGAGGAGAAAGACAATGAGTGATATGATAACAACACTGGCATTTTATATGCGTTTTCCGTTTGTGCGTTATGCGTTGATTGTAGGTGTGCTGATTGCGCTGTGCTCCTCACTGCTCGGCGTAACGCTGGTTTTAAAAAGATTTTCGTATATCGGTGACGGACTTTCGCATGTCGCATTCGGCGCAATGGCGGTGGCGGCGGTTTTGAACCTGACCAATGACACCCTGCTTGTCATGCCGGTGACGGTTGTGGCGGCGATTCTATTACTGCGCACCGGTCAGAATACCAAAATCCACGGAGATGCGGCAATCGCCATGCTTTCCGTCGGTTCGCTGGCTGTCGGCTACCTTTTGCTGAATCTGTTTTCGACATCAACGAATATTAACGGGGATGTGTGCGGAACGCTGTTTGGTTCAACGTCCATTCTGACACTGACGACAGCCGAGGTATGGCTGTGTGTAGCGGCTTCGGTCGTGGTGATATTTATATATGTTTTCTTTTATAATAAGATATTTGCCGTTACATTTGATGAAAATTTTGCAACGGCAACCGGCATGAAGGCAGAACGCTACAACCTGCTGATTGCCGTGGTAACGGCAGTGATTATCGTGCTTGCAATGAACCTTGTCGGTTCCCTGCTGATTTCGGCACTGGTGATATTTCCGGCGCTGTCTGCCATGCAGGTGATTAAAAATTTCAAAGGTGTAGTCATCTGTTCTGCTGTGATTTCGGTGCTGTGTGCGTTATTCGGTATTCTGGCATCCATACTGTTTTCAACGCCGGTCGGCTCAACGATTGTGGCGGCGGATATTGTTGTGTTTGTTGTAATGGCAGTTATCGGAAAATGCGTTGCCGGAAGGTGATTTTAAAAAGTGATTTACGATGATATATTTTATGAAAGAACCGGTATGGGAGTGAAATCCTGTACCGGTTCTTTTTTGCTGTTTTGACAGCAGAGAATGATATTGTTTTTTTCATATATAATGGGCAAAAAGGTAAAAATTGGAATGCATACTGATACTGTGTATACATTCAAAATACGATTAAACAAGAGGAAAGAACAATGGGTTACACAACATTAAATAAAGATGAAAAAGAAGAAGAAAAAAAGGTTCTAATTCTTTTCACGCCCACCTTCTTACCCTTCGGACAAGAAGTATCCCTCGCTCAAAGAACTCGGTCAATTCCGATTTTCTTAATTCAACAAATTTAAATTTTCACGATAAATAAGAGTATATAAATAAGATGAAAAAGAATATGAGTCAGGTGATTCATATTCTTTTTCAAATCACATTGACAATCATCTATGTATTGTATATAATGACATATAGATAAATATCTATGCGAGGTGACTGAAATGAATACTATGGATGTTGCACTTATTTGTAAAGCTCTTGGAGATAGCAATAGACTTCAAATTGTACAAATGTTATCGGAGGGCGAAAAATGCGGCTGTAAACTTTTAGAAGCTTTTAAAATTACCCAGCCAACTCTTTCTCATCATATGAGAATATTAACAGAGTGTGGTTTGGTAAATGCACGTAAGGAAGGAAAATGGAGTCATTATTCTTTAAACTGTGAAACATTGAAGGAATATAAACAGTTTATTGAAGGGTTATCCTGCACTGATGGTAAAGGGGGCTGTTGTAATTCATGATTTGGGAGTTTATTCAGAATCAGATATTGGGAATGAAGTGGCTTAATGAACTGATAGGAAATGCACTTACCATGATGGGATTAGATATAAATACCAGAGTGGGTGGCAGCATTCAATTTTTTATTTATGATGTTCTGAAAATTACAGTGCTGCTCTGCTTCTTAATCTACATGATTTCCTATATCCAAAGCTACTTTCCTCCGGAAAGAAGTAAGAAGATCATGGGAAGATTTAAAGGTATCTCTGCACACTGCATAGCAGCTTTGCTTGGAACGGTCACACCGTTTTGTTCCTGCTCATCTATTCCTTTGTTTATAGGATTTACAAGTGCAGGACTTCCGTTAGGAGTAACCTTTTCCTTTTTGATTTCATCTCCTATGGTTGATCTTGGCAGTTTGATTCTTTTGATGAGTATTTTTGGAACAAAGGTTGCAGTGGTATATGTTATATTCGGACTTGTGATTGCAGTAGCTGGTGGTACCCTTATTGAAAAAATGCACTTAGAAAATTATGTGGAGGCATTTGTAAGAAATGCAAGTGCAGTGGATATTGATTCTCCAACATTAACACAAAAGGAAAGATTGGAATATGCGAAAGACCAGGTAGTATCTACATTCAGAAAAGTATTTCCTTATATTGTGGTAGGTGTAGGTATTGGTGCATTGATTCATAACTGGATTCCGGAAGTTTGGGTAGAAAGTATTCTTGGAAGTAATAATCCTTTTGGCGTAATATTAGCAACCTTAATCGGAATTCCCATGTATGCTGACATTTTTGGGACAATACCGATTGCAGAGGCTTTGCTTGCAAAAGGTGCCCAGCTTGGAACTATTTTATCTTTTATGATGGCGGTAACCACATTGAGCCTTCCATCTCTGATTATGCTAAGAAAAGCAGTTAAACCAAAACTTCTTGGAATTTTTATTGCTATCTGTGCAATCGGAATTATAGTTGTTGGTTATGTATTTAACACATTACAATATTTTATGATATAAAAGGAGAATGATTATGGCATTATTTGGATTAGGTAAGAAGAAAGACGAAACAAAATCATCATGCTGCTGTGGTGGAACCTGCACGCCTGAGACAATGGAAAAGGCAGAAGAAAAGAAAAACAGTATGGGGGTAAAGATTCTTGGTGGTGGTTGTGCAAAATGTAATCAGCTTGAAGCTGCAACGGTAGAAGTGCTAACTGAATTAGGTATGGATACAACCATTGAACATATTAAAGAATGGGGAGAAATTGCCTCTTATGGAGTAATGACAACACCAGCTTTGGTTATTGACGGAAAGATTGTTTCCTTTGGCAAAGTATTAAAGAAAGAAGAGGTTATTAAGATTCTCAAAGAGGTCAGAGGATAATGGAAAAGAAGAAAATTGCTTTTGTTTGTGTTCATAATTCATGTAGAAGCCAGATAGCTGAGGCATTAGGCAATCATTTGAGAGGCAATGATTTTGAATGCTATTCCTGTGGAACAGAGACTAAACCACAGATAAACCAGGATGCGGTCAGACTGATGAAAAAGTTATACGGGATTGATATGGAAGAAAAACAGTTTAGTAAAACTTATGATAAAATTCCGACACCTGATATTGCTATTTCAATGGGATGTGATGTGGGATGTCCGTATATTGGCAGATATTTTGATGATAACTGGGGATTACCAGATCCAACAGGACAGAGTGATGAAGTCTTTAAAGAAGTAATTAAGCAAATTGAAGAAAAAATCATGTTATTATAAAAAGAGAAAACTTCCAGTTGAACAAAATCGCTGCGCGATGGCCTGCCAAGGCTGTGGCGCAGTTTTTCTACTTTTTCTAAAAAAGGCAGTTGCTTCTTTTCTTAAAAATAGTTATTGTTAAGTTACCACACAAAACATAACACAAAAGAAAGAATCACTGCCTATGAAAATAATACCATTACTAGGCTGCTTTCACAAGCAGTTTTATTTTGCAAATGCACCTCCATGATAGGTAGTTTCTATTATTTGTCATTCAATATGGTGGGTTTCTCTTAATAATAGGATTAGGAGCGTATTTGTTCATAAAGCACCTCGCTAACCCGTTGTTGTTATGGAACATTTCAAACGGGGTTCAAAGTTATTATATGATTTTATGCCCTACTCTTTTGCTGATTTTGTTTTTGGGCTTCATTACAGTTACAAGAACCCTCAAAATTTTAATGTATTGGAGCAATTATTTTTTGATAGATGTGTAAGTGATTAAAAGAATATCTATATTGAGCTAGATTTATTAGAAGATTAATAGCATCTTGACAGGATAAAAAAAGCGGTGTATATTATTAAAGTTCAAAAACGAACAGTTCAAAATGAAAGAAGGTGCATTTGTGAAAAATTATTTTGCACATTGTGTTGATGTAGAAGAATTGTATGAAAATATGGTATCTCCTGTTTGTGAAAAATACGAATTGACTTATATGGAGTTTACAGTTCTTATGTTTTTAGCAAATAATCCCCAGTATGATACAGCTACTCAAATTGTTAGATATCGTCATCTTGCTAAATCCCATGTATCTGTTTCAATTCGCTCTTTACAGGAAAGAGGATTGATTTTAGGGGAACATAAGGGAGGGAATCACAGAACCATTCACTTAAGTGTTGCTGGCAAAGCAACAGATATTATTGCAGCCGGGCGTGCGGCACAGAACAAATTTTGTGAAATAGTATTTGCAGGATTTTCAAAGAAAGAAATGGAAAAGCTGCAACAGTTTACAGAGCAGGTAAACAGAAATATCAAGGAATATACGAACAGTTAGGAGAGGTTTATCGTGGAAAATAACAAGGATTTTTTAGGTACGCAGCCCGTTGGAAAACTGCTTTTTAAGTTGGCAATTCCTACGGTGATAGCACAGTTGATCAATATGTTGTATAACATTGTTGATAGGATCTTTATCGGGCATATATCGGATGCAGGCAGTCTTGCTCTGACGGGTGTCGGTGTGACCATGCCTATTATTATGATTGTGTCGGCATTTGCAGGACTTGTAAGTTCAGGAGGTGCGCCACGTGCTTCTATTTCGATGGGAAAAGGAGATATGGACAGTGCAGAGCAAACGCTTGGTGGATGTTTTCTTTTACAGGTAATTGTTTCAATCGTTCTGACAGTGGTACTTTTACTGTTTGGAGAAAATTTGCTGTTAGCTTTTGGAGCCAGTGAGAACACCATTTCGTATGCTGCTTCATATTTGAATATTTATGCTTTTGGAACGTTATTTGTGCAGTTGACCTTGGGCATGAATGCATTTGTAACTGCTGAAGGGTTTACAAAGATATCCATGGTATCCGTTGCTATCGGAGCAATTCTAAACATTGTGCTTGATCCGATTATGATTTTTGGATTAAATATGGGTGTTCGTGGTGCTGCTTTGGCAACTGTTATTTCGCAGGCAGTTTCATGTATCGTCGTTGTGGCATTTTTGTGCAGTAAGAAATCAATACTTAGACTGAAACGTAAGAATTTGAATATAAAGCCCAAAGTTGTGTTCCCGTGCATTGCGCTTGGAACTGCAGCATTTATTATGCAGGCGAGTGAAAGCGTTATATCCGTATGCTTTAATTCTTCCCTGCTGAAATATGGCGGAGATATTGCGGTAGGTGCAATGACGATTCTTACCAGTGTCATGCAGTTTGCAATGCTTCCTTTACAGGGAATTGCACAGGGAGCGCAGCCAATTACAAGTTATAATTATGGAGCAAACAATACGGAACGTGTAAAAAAGACTTTTCGTGTTTTATTAACAGTAAGCCTGATTTATTCTGTCACACTTTGGCTGGCTGTAATGCTTATGCCACAATTCTTTGTGAGCATTTTTACTCCGGAGACAGCGATGATCGAGTTCGCATCAAAAGCTCTGCGTATCTATATGGCAGTCATGTTTTTATTTGGTATTCAGATTGCATGCCAGATGACCTTTACAGCTCTTGGCAATGCGACAAGTTCTATCATTGTGGCAGTTACAAGAAAATTTATTCTGCTGTTACCATTGATTTATATTATGCCACATATGGTTTCAGACAAAACCATGGGTGTTTACCTTGCAGAGCCGGTAGCAGATTTCATAGCAGTAACCTTTACTGCAATTTTGTTTTATTTCCAGTTTAGGAAAGCGATGAACAAGATTGAATCGTAGTTTATATAGTCGTTAAGGGGAAATTTTCTTCTTGGCGGCTATTTTTTATAAAAACGTAATAAATATTGATAAGCTGACACAGGGGGTTACCTTGATTTGTCTTTTGATAGATTTTCCAAGACTTGCAATTTTGCTGTTTGGTCTTCTTATTAAGGAATTTTTACTTGGAATTATGGAATTGTATTCTATTAAGAAGACGGGTGTGGTACATGGTGCGAATTGGCATGGAAAACTTACAACCTGTATGATATATGTAACTTTATTTGTACATATCTGGTGGCATTGATGAATCTGGGAACGGTGCTGTCCTACATGGGTAAAGTGGTCAGTATTGTAATGCCTGTGATTGTAGGCGGGATTTTGGCGCTATTTATTCATGTACCTATGAAAGGAATTGAAAACAGACTGCTTAAATTAAGAGCTTGTATGATCAGATAGAAGCAAGTATTCCGCAGTGGATTACATATATGAATAGTCATAATATCAATGCGGCATGGCTGGAGGAATTAACAGCAGATATCAATATGGAACAGACATTACAAAACTTTTCAACACAGATTGATTCCATGTTAACGAATGTTGCGAGTGTTTTATCCTCTACTGTGAAAGGACTTATAACTGCCAGTTTTGCATTTATTATAGCTGTCTATATTTCACTGGATGGCAAAAGAGTGGGACGGCATGCAACGAAGTTAATTACAGCATATTTGAAACCGTCATGGGCTGAATGGATATTACATGTTTGCAGGACATTTCGCAGAATCTTTGGCAATTTTCTGACTGGACAGTGCACAGAGACAGTCATACTAGGTTTCCTTATGTGTATAACATTTTCAATTTTTAAATTGCCGTATGGAAGTTTAGTTGGATTGCTGACAGCAGTATGTGCCATTATTCCTTATGTTGGTGCATTTATTTCCAGTGCGGTAAGTATTTTCCTTACGTTGCTGGTGACCCCATCGTTAGTAATAAGGTGCCTTATTGTTTATAGTATGACGCAATTTGTGGAGAACCAGTTTATTTATCCGAGAGTGGTAGGAAGTTCTGTAGGTTTACCACCATTGTATACGTTAATCGCTGCTATGATTGGTGGCAAATTATTTGGAATTATTGGTATTATTTTCTTCATTCCGTTGGCTGCTGTTGCCGTCGAACTTGTAAAAGAGGATGCAGCAAAGCGTCTACATTATAATAAAAAACATATTGCATAATAGAAGGTACTTATGAGGAATGAAAAATTAGATTTGCTCGTAACTTTTGATAAAAACTATATAGAGCCTTTTAAGGTAATGCTGGGTTATGCAAAATACTGTATTTCTCCATTTTTGTGGAAAGCAAAAACCGTGGAAGTCAAAAAGCCAATCGTTTTTCGGTACTATACAAACATTATATGAAACTTGCGGAAGGATAATCGAAATGTAAGGACATATATTATGAACAAAATTACATATCAGGACATATTTTGGCTGTTTATGAATGGGGACCATTCAATATCGTTTATGGAATTGGCATTCCGGTGTTTTATGTAAGCAGCATGAGATAAACATTAATGCTCTGTGGAAAGAGAGGTTTTTTGATTGAATGAGAAGAATATAGAGTATCGTTCTGAAAATTTCTATATAAGGAAAACCGACGATAGAGATTATGATAATTTTAGGAAAGTGTGCGAAGCTGAATATCTTATTGGTCGAATATATAAACATCAGCCAAAGATTGCGATGAAATGCTTCTGGGAGACTTTATTCGAGGGCGAGGATATTCATTATTCGATTTTCCTTCAAGATGGGGAGTTTTTAGGAAGAGTCAGTTTGCAATATGGAAGATGCAAATATCCGGAGATTGCCATTGTAGTAGTAAAGAAGTATCAGAATCAGGGGTATGGTTTTAAACTACTGAAAGAATGGTGTAGTTGGGTGCATGAAGTGTATGGATATAGCAGACTTGATATTTTAATAGATGCAGAAAATGAGCCAAGTATAAGGCTGTTTAGAAAACTAGATGTTAAATGGGATTCAAAAGATAGCGATGTTCTTGAATGCCATATAGAATTACCTTTGTAAATCGGAAAAATTGCAAAGGAATATTATGTTACAATTTATGGTAAAAGGTGATTTTAATGAACATACAGATATTTGGAACCAAGAAATGTAATGATACAAAAAAGCGGAACGATTTTTCAAAGAACGAGGTATTAAGTATCAGTTCATTGACATGAAGGAAAAAGGAATGTCTAAAGGTGAATTCAATTCGGTGGCTCAGGTTAATGGTGGCATTGAAAATATGATTAACTGGGATGGCAAGGATAAAGATACACTTGCACTGATAAAGTATATTCCTTTTCGGTATACATTCCGTTCTGCTTCCTCCAACGCATCATAATCCTGATAATACAGAAAGCTGGTCAAAGGCGAAAAGAAAAAAGCCTTCAGTTACAAGAATATAAAATCCGTCTATACGATAGTATTTTTTGAAACAAGTATCAAAGAATTTCATGAATATCCACAAAACTACATTCACAAATTTAAACAGCAGTCAGACACAGGATTAGAACTGGAATTATTGCAAAAATATGTGTTCATACCGCTTGACATTTTCCATGGAATCTACCACAATGATGGTAAGAGTAACGGGAAGAGCGGTGTGATTGCAAAAAGCAAAAAATAATATTTTACACAGATTTCACACTAATAAGATAGTGGATTTTACATACATTTTATATCATAGAACAGAATCAGAAAAAGAGGAGGTTTCCATATGCTTAGAGTAGGAATGTTAACCAGTGGCGGAGATTGTCAGGCGTTAAATGCAGCAATGCGGGGTGTGGCAAAAAGTCTTTACGAACAGTGCAGCGAGGTCGAAATTTATGGCTTTGAAGACGGATACCGAGGACTGGTACGCGAACAGTATCATGTAATGAAGCCGGGAGAGTTTTCCGGAATATTAAATAAAGGCGGTACGATTCTTGGAACGTCCCGTATGCCGTTTAAGCGGATTCATGAGCCGGATGAAGACGGAAGGGATAAAGTAGCATGTATGATTGAAACCTACAAAAAGCTTTCACTGGACTGCCTTGTAGTGCTGGGTGGAAACGGTTCTCATAAGACAGCAGATTTATTGTCAAAAAAGGGATTAAATATACTGACAATGCCTAAAACTATTGATAATGATTTGTATGGGACAGACGTCAGCTTCGGATTTCAGTCTGCGGTAGATATTGCGGCAAATACAATCGACTGCATACATTCTACTGCGGCATCCCACAGCAGAGTATTTATTGTAGAACTGATGGGACATAAAACAGGCTGGCTGACCCTTTATGCAGGTATGGCAGGAGGAGCCGATATTTTACTGATTCCGGAAATACCATATGATTTAGAGGTTGTTGCAGAGGCTATTCGTAAAAGAACAAAGGCAGGAAAACATTTTACGATTATTGCAGCAGCGGAAGGTGCGATTTCCAAAGAGGAAGCAGCACTTTCAAAATCTGAATTAAAAGCAAAAAGAAAGAAGGAGAATTATCCTTCGGCTGCATATCGAATCGGAGCAGAGATTCTTCAAAAGACAGGTTTGGAAGTTCGTGTGACCGTTCCGGGTCATGTGCAGCGGGGTGGACAGCCGTGTGCCTATGACAGGGTTCTTGCGACAAGGCTGGGAGCGAAGACCGCAGAACTTATTTTGCAGAAAAAATATGGTTATATGACGTGTGTAAAAGAGAATAAGATAGATATTATCCCAATCAGCGAAGTAGCAGGAAAGACAAAGCTGGTTGACACGGATTCAGATATTATCAGACAGGCAAAGTTTGCAGGACTCAGCTTCGGAAATGAACCGTGTGGTATATAAGGGGTTAAAAGTGTAAATATTGTTACGGATGGGAGAAGAAGACGATGGATAAAGCAAAAGGGTTGCATACCTATAAACCATATTACTATAACAGGGAGCTTTCGTGGCTGAAATTTAATGAGCGGGTGTTAGATGAGGCGATTGATAAAGAAGTGCCGCTTTGTGAGCGGTTATCTTTCGTATCGATTTTTCAGAGTAATCTGGACGAATTCTTCATGGTGCGAGTGGGAACACTGACTGACCAGATGATTTTTTCGGCAGATGCAAGAGATAATAAGACACAGATGACAGCAAAGGAACAGTTGTCGGAGATTTTCACATCGGTAGGCGAACTGCTTCGTAAAAAAGACCGGGCGTATCTGAATCTGATGTCAGAAATCGGTGAATACGGTATAGAGTTAATCAGTTTTAATGACATTGAATTTGCAGATGCTGTTTATCTTGAAAATTATTTTAAACATTCGATTATGCCGTTACTTTCTCCGCAGATTGTCGGAAAAAAGCAGCCGTTTCCATTCCTGCGGAATAAGGAAATCTACGCGGTTGCATTGTTAAAGTCTAAAAATAATGAAAAACTCGGAATTGTACCATGCAGCAGCGAGGTTTTTAAGCGCTTGATACCGATACCTTCAGATAAAAATAAATATATGCTCGTAGAAGAATTAATTCTGCATTTTATGCCACAGATTTTTTCAAAATATACGATAAAAAGTAAATCTTTAATCCGTATTATCCGGAATGCAGATATTGATGTTGATGATGCGTTTTATGATGAAGATTTGGATTACCGCAACACCATGGAAAAAATGATCAGGGAAAGACGAAAGCTGTGTCCGGTTAAAATGGAGTATTCACGCCTGTTAGATGAAAAGGTCATCGTGACACTCTGCAAGGAGTTAAAGCTGAATAAAGACCAGATTTATTATTCGGAAGCACCGCTTTCCATGTCCTTTATTTCACAGATACGCGATAAGCTGCATGGCAAAAAGGATTTGTTTTACGTGCGCAGAGTGCCGCAGAATTCCCGCTATGTACGCAGTTCACTTTCGATGATGGAGCAGATTGAAGCGGGGGATATTCTGCTTAGTTATCCGTTTGAGAGTATGCAGCCGTTTATCCGCCTGTTAAATGAAGCAGGGGAAAATGAAAAGGTCGTGTCTATTAAGATGACACTCTACCGTGTTGCGAAAAACTCACAGATTGTAGAAGCACTGATTAATGCTGCGGAAAACGGAAAAGAAGTTGTTGTACTGGTGGAATTAAGAGCGCGGTTTGATGAGGAGAATAACATTGAGTGGTCGCGTCGGTTAGAGGACGCAGGCTGCCGGATTATTTACGGTATTGACCACATTAAGGTTCATTCCAAGCTGTGCCTGATTACGTATTGTGACGGAACAGAAGTCAAGCACATTACACAGATTGGAACGGGCAATTATAATGAACAGACTGCCAAGCTGTATACGGATTTATCCCTGATGACAGCCAATCAGGATATTGCAGAGGAAGCAGCACAGGTATTTAACAGACTGTGTATGGCACAGGTTATGGAAGAAACCCATCATCTTTTAGTTGCGCCGAAGTGTCTTCAGAATAAGGTACTTGATTTTATCGAGGAAGAAATATGCCACGCAGATAATAATGAACCGGCATATATTGGTGTGAAAATGAATTCGCTTACGGATAAGACGATTATTGATAAGATGGTTGAAGCCTCTCAGCATGGAGTAAAAATTGATCTGGTTGTAAGAGGTATCTGCTGTCTGATTCCGGGTATTGAAGGATACACAGAAAATATCAGGGTTATCAGTATTGTGGGACGGTATCTGGAACATTCCAGAATCTATATTTTCGGTACGCCGGAGCGGGATAAGATGTTTATTTCTTCCGCTGATTTTATGACGAGAAATATGGTAAAGCGTGTTGAAGTTGCCACACCAATTTATGATACGGAAATTAAAGACCGTGTACGTACGATGTTCGGCATTATGCTGCACGATACGGTAAAGGGCAGGGAACTCTGCCGTGACGGCAATTATTACCGCAGGGAAAAACCGCAGGAGGAAAGTGAAGTGATTTCATCACAGGCATATTTTTCCAATGAGGCATACTTAGCAGCATCAAAAAATGTTTAAGAACTGTTTAGAAATGGTTTTAATTTAAACAGATGCGGACAAATTTTGCTGTATTTTTGCCGTAAAGTATTATATAATATGTTTGTTTGTGCTACAGGTGCGTAAGCGGGCATAAAATAAAGAAGAAAGGTAAAGATACGGAGAATTTTATGGAAATATTAGAGTTATTAAAGGCAGTACTTTTTGGTATTGTCGAAGGTATTACAGAGTGGCTTCCAATCAGCAGTACCGGGCATATGATTTTGTTCAATCAGTTTGTCAAGCTGAATGTATCAGAGGATTTTTGGAAACTGTTTGAGGTTGTAATCCAATTTGGTGCGATTCTGGCAGTTGTGCTGCTGTTCTGGAATAAGCTTTGGCCGTTTACTACAAAAACGGTGAAGGTACACCGCAGTAAGAATGAAACGGGTTCCCGTTTCCAGACAAAGAAAAAAGTGTGCTGGAAACGTGGCGCACTGGATATGTGGCTTAAAATTATCGTAGCCTGTATTCCGGCAGCGATTGTCGGCATCTTATTTGATGATTTGATTGATGAACTGTTTTATCATCCGATTCCGGTTGCAGTTGCACTGATTGTAGTAGGTGTTATTTTTATCATTGTAGAAACGGTCAGGGGAAAGAAAAGACCGACAACGACAAGTATTGATGCCATTACATATAAAGAAGCTGTTATTATCGGATTATTCCAGCTGGCAGCGGCTGTTTTTCCAGGTACATCCCGTTCCGGTGCAACGATTGTCGGTGCGTTAATGATTGGCGTATCCAGAGCAACAGCGGCAGAATTTACATTTTTCCTTGCTGTGCCGGTTATGTTTGGTGCGAGTCTTTTAAAGGCTGCCAAGTATATACTTGCAGGTATTGCAATGACTGGCGGTGAAGCACTGATTCTTCTTGTGGGAACAGTAGTAGCGTTTATTGTATCAGTATTTGTCATCAAATTCCTGATGGGTTACATCAAAAAGCATGACTTTAAGGTCTTTGGCTGGTACCGCATTATACTGGGTATTCTTGTCATTCTGATTTTAAGATAACATCAGAAAATGAAATGTTTGATGTTGTAAAACAATTATATTAAAAATATTTTAAAAGACATAATCTTTGTGAGAAATGAAAATGTATCTGAAAGCGCAGGTGCATACGGGATTTCATAAGGATTATGTCTTTTCTTATATTTCAGAAAGATTTACAGGACATTTACAAAACAATCAGCTGAATTTTTACGCCGATTTTACATAGTTTACGCAAAGTGCTTTTCCTTTACATATACGCTTAAAATTTACGAAGACTTTACATAGATTTAAGGAAAACGTGATAGTGAATTTTACATCGGTTAAGGTATGATAACAATGTCGAAAGGAAAGAGAAATCCTTCCAAAACATTATTTTTTTAATAAAGAAAGAGGAAAAAAACATGAGAATGAAAAATTGGAAAAGATTTGCGGCAGTAGCAATGAGCGTAATGTGCATGGGTACAATGGTTGCATGCGGAAGTTCAGGTTCAGCATCAAATGATTCGAAAACAGGCAGTGCCGGTTCTTCATCAAAGAGCCAGACAATCACAGTTGTATCAAGAGAAGACGGTTCCGGTACAAGAGGTGCATTTATCGAACTGTTTGGTATCGAAGAAAAAGATGCAAGCGGTAAGAAAGTAGATAACACAACAGATGATGCAACAATCACAAACAGCACAGAAGTCATGATGACAACTGTTGCAGGTGATGAAGCAGCAATCGGTTATACATCACTTGGTGCATTAAATTCAAGCATTAAGGCATTAAAGGTTGACGGTGCAGAAGCAACAGCAGCCAATGTAAAGAGCGGTACATACAAGATTTCAAGACCGTTTAACATCGCAACAAAGGGAACAGTATCAGAAGTAACACAGGATTTCATCAACTACATTTTAAGTGAAGACGGACAGAAGATTGTAGAATCAAACGGTTACATTTCACAGGGTAACAGCGGTGTATTTACAAGCAACGGCGCATCAGGAAAGATTGTTGTTGCAGGTTCTTCTTCTGTAACACCAGTTATGCAAAAACTGTTAGAAGCATATCAGAAGGTTAACACAGGTGCTAAGATTGAACTTCAGGAAAACGATTCAACAACCGGTATGACAGCAGCAATTGACGGTACATGCGATATTGGTATGGCATCAAGAGAATTAAAGGACAGCGAAAAGAGTGCCGGTCTTACCAATCAGGTAATCGCACTGGATGGTATTGCAGTTATCGTAAACAACAAAAACAGCGCTTCAAACATCACATCTGAACAGGTAAAGGCAATCTTTACAGGTGAAACAACAGACTGGAACAATGTAAAGTAATTCTATAACCCATCCTTTTTAAAAGCTGCCGCACTAAGATAGAAAATGAGAAAGACAAAAAATCTTAGTGTGGCGGCGTGTTTGTGCGTAAGAAGGGAGCATTTGTAAAATGAAAGTAAAAGAAAAAGTAATGGAATATGTATTTTTACTATGTGCATGCGTGTCGATTCTGGCAGTTGCATTGATCTGCATATTCCTGTTTGCAAACGGACTGCCGGCAATGAAAGAAATCGGTGTGTTTGATTTCCTGCTTGGAAAACGATGGAAACCGGGAAATGATATTTACGGAATCTTTCCGATGATTCTCGGCAGTATTTATGTAACAGCCGGAGCGATTATTGTCGGTGTTCCGATTGGACTTTTAACAGCAGTTTATCTTGCAAAATTCTGTCCGGCAGGACTTTATAAAATTATCAAACCGGGAATTGACCTGCTGGCAGGAATCCCTTCGGTCGTATATGGATTTTTTGGTTTATGTGTGATTGTACCGGCGGTCAGAACGCTGTTTAAAGACACGTTTGGCGGGAACGGTCAGAGCATTTTTACGGCATCCGTCTTACTTGGCATCATGATTTTACCGACGATTATCGGCATTGCAGAATCCGCAATCCGCGCCGTGCCAGAACGGTATTACCAGGGGGCGCTGGCACTTGGGGCAACGCATGAAAGAGCCGTATTTTTAACCGTTGTACCGGCTGCAAAATCCGGTATCATGGCAGGAATTGTTTTAGGAATTGGCCGTGCAATCGGTGAAACAATGGCGGTCATCATGGTTGCCGGTAATCAGGCAAGAATGCCAAAGGGCATTTTTCAGGGTATCCGTACATTAACGGCCAATATTGTTATTGAAATGGGTTATGCAACAGATTTACACAGAGAAGCGTTAATTGCAACGGGCGTTGTATTATTCGTCTTTATTTTAATTATTAACACGCTCTTTTCTATCCTGAAACGGAAGGAGGTACACTAATCATGGAAAATGTAAAAGCAGCTATGGAAAATGCCGGCAGCGCCGGTAAGGCAGAGGCAATTAATTATCAGAGTGTGAAGCAGAAATTTCAAAGCTATTTAAAACATCCGGGTTCCTTTGCGGTGTATATTCTGACTTCGCTGGCAGCACTGATTACGGTACTGGTTTTAGGATTTATTATTGTATACATTCTTGTAAAAGGTGTTCCGCATCTGACACCGGACCTGTTTGCATGGGAGTATAATTCGGAAAATGTATCCATGCTTCCGTCCATTATTAACACGCTGTTATTGACGGCACTGGCACTTGTGATAGTTGTACCGATTGGTATATTTTCAGCTATTTATATGGTTGAATACGCAAAAAAAGGAAATAAAATTGTCAGTATTGTCCGCGTGACAGCAGAAACCTTATCCGGTATTCCCTCAATTGTATACGGGTTATTTGGCATGATTTTCTTTGTCGGTGTCTGCCACTTCGGAAATTCCCTGCTTGCCGGTGCATTGACGGTTGCGATTATGGTATTGCCGACGGTTATGAGAACGACAGAAGAAGCCCTGCTTTCCGTACCGAACAGCTTCAGAGAGGGCAGCTTCGGACTGGGCGCCGGAAAACTGCGGACTGTATTTAAAGTTGTGCTTCCGTCTGCCGTGCCGGGCATTTTATCCGGTATTATTCTGGCAACGGGACGAATTGTCGGTGAAACGGCGGCGCTGATTTATACGGCAGGAACGGTTGCCAAAGTGCCGGAAAGTGTTTTTGATTCCACAAGAACACTTGCTGTCCATATGTATAACCTGTCTAAAGAAGGTTTAAACACCAATCAGGCATACGCCACGGCAGTTGTACTGTTAATTGTAGTAATTCTTATCAATATGCTGTCTAATTTTGCGGCACGAAAACTGTCTGCAAAGCAGAAATAAACTTGATTCTTTGGCAGTGCTGTTGTATGCTTATAAAAGATGATTCATGGGAGGATTTTCAGAATGACAATTGGTGAACGCATTAAAGCCAAAAGAAAAGAAAAAAATATTTCTGTAGAGTATGTAGCAAAAGCACTTGGTGTTTCGGTTTCTACGGTATACAGATATGAAGATTCTACGATTGAGAAAATACCCATCAAAGTTTTTGATAAGCTGTGTCAGATTTTTGAAACATCCGCTTCGGAGCTGATGGGCAATGACAGTACGGTACAAAAAACAGCAGACAGTGAACTGCCAAGAGAATTTGAAAATGCGCAGGATGCAATGGAATTTATGCTCAAGATGCCGACACTGGCGGCATTTGGAGGTTATAATCCCGATGAGATGAGCGAAGAAACAATTGTGGAATTTGCCAATGAAATTTTGCAGCAGCTCAAGCTGGTAAGCTATAAATATAAGAGATGATGACGGGGGAGAGAAGAATGAGAGCACAGCAGATTATCAGGCTTGCCTGTGATATCAAATCCGTCTGGAAGACAAACAATCCATTTGAAATTGCGGAAAAGTACGGCATTAAGGTTTTAATCCGGAATGTGAATATCGGGGACTTTAAGGCGCAGACATTGAAAATGGAAGGGTATCCGACGATTATATCTATTAACGGCTTATACAGCACGCTGTCACAAAAAGTTCTGTGTGCACACGAACTGGGACACGCCCTGTTGCATACAGAGCCGATTAACCATTTTGATGTTACGACAAAAAATGTCCATACGAATGTGGAATATGAAGCCAATCTGTTTGCCGTGGCACTGCTTTGTAATGAAGATGAATTTAATATGCCGCTTGCCAAGATGAGCAATGCGGTATTAAAAAGCATTTTAGACTGCAACGTCAGCTACGGACAGGGAGAAAAGTAGGCACATGGAAAAAATTTTATTATTCGGGACGAAACCGGCAGATACCCTGCTTGTAAAAAAGCTGGCAGACAATATGCGCATTGCGGTACAGGAAGTGCCGGTATCGCTCTATGACTGTACGATAGAGCAGCTTTTAGCCGTAAAAGGTGCGGGCATTATAGGCGGTACACAGAGTAAAGCACAGGATTTTACAGGTGGAACGCATAATGAAGTGCAAAATTTCGCAGTCGGCGCAGTACAGGCAGAATTAAAGTCAGAGCCGGGTATGCTGTTGTTTTGTGATGTGACGGAAAAGCATCTGGATAAATTTTTGTTTGAATTAAGAAATAAGCAGTCGTCGATTGACTATAAGGCGGTGCTTACACCGACCAACAGAATGTGGAATGTGCGGCGGCTGTCTGCGCATATGGCAATGGAACGCATGAGCCATGAGCGCGGGAAGTAGGAGATTTATACAGATTGTTTTATGGAAGTTGTAAACTGAAAAACTCATGCTTTGAATTTAAAATATAAAAATAATTGTAAAAATATTCTTGCATGTGCAGGTAACACTGTATATAATAATACACAACAGCAAAATACTTTTCAGGGTCAGGTGAAATTCCTAACCGGTGGTATAGCCCACGAGCCGCAAGGTATGATTCGGTGTAACTCCGAAGCCGACAGTACAGTCTGGATGAAAGAAAAGGTCATTGAGCAGTTATGTATACACTGATTGAAGACTCTGGAATGTGAAAGCATTTCAGAGTTTCATTTTTTGTATTACACAATATGCGGGGTGCCGCAAGGCATCTTATGTTTTCAATAAAAAGAACCCCTGAAAAGGAACCGTGTTATACGGACTTTTCAGGGGTTTTGTGCATTTTATGGAAAAACAGTTGTAAACAAAAAAATGATAATAAAAAGAAGGTGCGTAAAATTGAACAGCAGTCAGACAAAACAATATATGTACCGGGCGCTGGAGCTGGCAAAAAAGGGAACAGGCGCGGTTAATCCAAATCCGCTGGTTGGTGCGGTGCTGGTAAAGGACAACCGGATTATCGGAGAAGGGTATCATCAAAAATACGGACAGCTGCACGCAGAACGCAATGCGATAGCGGACTGCTACAGACGCGGTGAAAATCCGGCGGGAGCAGAACTTTACGTGACGTTAGAACCATGTTGTCACTACGGAAAAACACCGCCCTGTACGGAGGCAATTATTGAAAATAAGATTGTAAAGGTATATGTCGGTTCAAATGACCCGAATCCGCTTGTAGACGGTGGCGGTATTGCGGTACTGCGGGCGCATGGAATTGAAGTGGAAACCGGTATTTTAAAACAGGAGTGCGATGCACTCAATGAAATCTTTTTCCATTATATCCGCACGAAACGCCCATTTGTACTGATGAAATACGCAATGACAATGGACGGAAAAATTGCAACGGTGACAGGCGATTCCAAGTGGATTACGGGAGAGGCGGCACGCAGGCAGGTGCATGAAGACAGGAACCGCTGTGCGGCGATTATGGCAGGTGTCGGAACGGTGATTGCCGATAATCCGATGTTAAACTGCCGTCTGCCGGAGGGACATTCGCCGGTAAGAATTATCTGTGACACGTCACTGCGTACCCCGGCTGATTCGCTTGTTGTAACAACGGCAAAGGAAATACCGACAATACTTGCAACGTGCTGTACGGATAAAGAAAAACAAAAAGTATTTACCGATAAAGGCTGTAAAATTCTTGAAGTATCGGAAACGTATGACAAAAACGGCAAAAAGCAGCTGGATTTACAGGATTTATGCAAACAGCTCGGTGAACAAAAAATCGACAGCGTGCTTTTAGAGGGCGGTGCAGCATTAAACGGGTCTGCCTTACAGGCGGGAATTGTAAGCTGCGTGCAGACTTATATTGCACCAAAGATTTTTGGCGGGCAGGAAGCAAAATCACCGGTCGGCGGAAGCGGTGTCAAGCTGGCATGTGAGGCATATGGATTTGAAATCAAAGAAATCCGCCGGATTGGCGAAGACATTTTAATCAGGAGTGTGCCAAAGAAAATACAGGAAGGAGTGTAGAGCAGATGTTTACAGGAATCATTGAAGAAGTCGGAACGATAAATCAGATTCAGAAAAATCCGGCATCGGCGGTTCTTACGATTGCGGCAGACACGGTGCTTGAGCAGACTAAAATCGGTGACAGCATTGCGGTCAATGGCGTGTGCCTCACGGTAACGGATTTAAAAGCCGGCAGTTTTACGGCAGACGTCATGCATGAAACCCTGCGGCGGTCTTCGCTTGGCAGTGTCCGCACAGGCAGTCCGGTGAATCTGGAACGCGCAATGCAGTTAGGCGGAAGATTTGGCGGACATATTGTGTCGGGGCATATTGATGCAACCGGGAAAATTCTTGGTATCCGTGAAGATGACAATGCAGTGTGGTACAGGATTGGTGCAGATTATAAAATACTAAAATATATTGTGGAAAAGGGTTCGGTGGCGTTAGACGGTATCAGCCTGACCGTGGCAGAGGTGCGAAGTGACAGCTTCAGCGTATCGGTGATTCCACACACAAGGGCGAACACAACACTCACACATAAAAAAATTGGTGATATTATTAATATTGAAACGGACTGTATCGGTAAATATATTGAAAAACTGATACCGGGACACGGCGGCGGTGTGAGCCGCGAAGTGCTGTTAAGGAACGGATTTATTTAGGAAAGGTGAATAAAAATGAGTGAATTTCAGTTTAGTACGGTGGATGAAGCACTGGAAGATTTAAAAAACGGAAAAATTATTCTCGTAGCGGATGATGAAGACCGCGAAAATGAAGGCGATATGATTTGTGCGGCAGAATTTGCGACGACAGAAAATGTTAATTTTATGGCGACACACGCTAAGGGCTTAATCTGTATGCCGATGAGTGAAGAAATCTGCCGCCGCTTACAGTTTCCGCAGATGGTGACAGACAATACGGACAATCATGAAACAGCATTTACCGTATCTGTCGATTATGTGGAAACAACGACAGGCATTTCCGCAAAGGAACGCGGACTGACGGCACGAAAATGTGTGGAAGACGGTGTAAAACCGCAGGATTTCAGAAGACCGGGACATATGTTTCCGTTGATGGCAAAGAAAAACGGCGTGTTAGAGCGCAATGGACACACCGAAGCGACAGTGGATTTGATGAAGCTGGCGGGATTAAAGCAGTGCGGTCTGTGCTGTGAAATCATGAAGGATGACGGTACCATGATGCGCATGGATGAATTAAAGGAACTGGCACAAAAATACCAGTTAAAATTTATCACGATTGCCGCTCTGCAGGATTACAGAAAAAAGCATGATAAGCTCATAGAGCGCGTAGCAGTGACAAAAATGCCGACAAAGTACGGTGAATTCAAGGCATACGGTTATATCAATCTTTTAAACGGAGAACATCATGTTGCACTGGTAAAAGGTGAAATCGGTGACGGAAAAGACCTTTTATGCCGTGTCCATTCGGAGTGCCTGACAGGCGATGCGTTCGGTTCCCTGCGTTGTGACTGCGGACAGCAATTTGCTGCTGCAATGACACAGATTGAAAAAGAAGGCAGGGGAATTCTGCTATATATGCGGCAGGAAGGAAGAGGTATCGGATTGATTAATAAGCTGCGTGCCTATGAATTGCAGGATAACGGAATGGATACACTGGAAGCCAATCTGGCGCTGGGATTTGCCGGGGATTTGCGTGAATATTATATCGGTGCGCAGATTTTAAAGGATTTAGGCGCAAAGACGCTGCGGCTTTTAACCAATAATCCGGATAAGGTTTATCAGCTTTCGGATTACGGCATGGAAATTATGGAGCGTGTGCCGATTCAGATGGAAGCAACAAAGTATGACAGTTTTTATTTAAAGACCAAAAAAATGAGAATGGGACATCTGCTGTAATGATGTAATGTATCCAATGTACCGCACACGGAATAAGAAGGCTGATACCGGAGATTTTTCAGAGTATGAACTTCTATGACAAAAGATATTTAAAACAACATTTTATTAAAATTAATATATAAGAAAGGGAGAAAAAAATGAAGATTTATGAAGGAAAGTTAGTTTCAGAAGGTGTAAAGGTAGGAATTGTTGTAGCACGTTTTAACGAATTTATTACGTCAAAGCTGTTAGCAGGTGCCATAGATGGTCTGAAGCGCCACGAGGTAGCGGAGGAAGACATCGAAGTGGCCTGGGTGCCTGGCGCATTTGAAATTCCACTGATTGCTTCTAAAATGGCAAAGAGCGGAAAATATGATGCCGTCATCTGTCTGGGGGCAGTGATCCGCGGGGCAACAAGCCATTATGACTATGTATGCAGTGAGGTGTCCAAAGGAGTTGCAAATGTATCCTTAAACAGTGATATACCGGTAATGTTCGGCGTGCTGACAACGGATACGATTGAACAGGCAATTGAACGTGCCGGTACAAAGGCAGGCAATAAAGGCTTTGAATGTGCAGAAGGTGCAATTGAAATGGTCAATTTAATACGTTCTATTGAAAGGTAAAACAGAATAAAATAAAGTTTAAAATGGGTAAGGATAAAGCTGTACTTTAATGATTTAAAATCGTTAAAGTACAGCTTTATTTTTTTCGATTCCTTAATGTCCACATTCTGAATAGGGTTATTTTACAGCAGTTCCATTTATTAATATTCCATAATAGGTATAAATTAGGGAAATATAAATACACTAAAATAAGAATCAGTATGAATGAAGTTCGGAGATTAGTACTTATGAGTGTAGTGTATAGGGATGTGCTTGAGCGTTTTGTAAAATACAGAGAGCAGCGTAATATATCACAGAATGAACTTGCACAGATGCTTTGCATTTCACAAAGTTATGTCAGTAAAATGGAAGTGGGAAAGGCAAGAATCTCATTTGATATTTTAACGGCATTGTATCAACAGGGCTGGGATATTGACTATATCATTACGGGACAGGAGAACCGCCGCACCGTATTAAATGATTTGTATGAGAGTTGTAAGGAAGATTGCAGGGCAGACTTTTTGCAGTATATGATATGGACCGTGATGCAGGGAATAAAAAGCTACGAAAAACAGGTAAAACAGGTGATGCGGTATATTGAAAAATTTGAATATCTGAAAATGTATACATCGGGAATCGCAGCCGAAGATAATGCATTTTACGGCATCAGAACGGTCAATAAATTATCGCAGGTGCAGATGGCAAAAATGCTGCACGTAGATATCAAGAAATACAGGGCAATGGAGAAAAATGAAAAGAAGCCGGATGCGGAGCTGTTGATGCTGCTATACAACAATTTTGAGTGCATGCCGTTTGAAACGGTTTATGGGGAGAATGATTTGGGAGAAATCAATGCTGTCTGGAGAAAGATGCAGCCGCAATTGCAGAAGGAACTATATGAATTTATGAAACATGGTCTGCAATTTATGAACAGTCAGACCGGAGATACGGAAGTATGAGTGTATTAATATTGGAAGACAACAGGCAGATATTAAATGTTTTAGAGAAACTGGTGTTGTCTGTAGCAGAAGATGAAAAAGTTTATGTTACGGATAATGTCGGGGAAGCCTATAAAATAGCGATGGAAATTTCTATTGATGTATTTATGCTGGATATTATTCTATATGGTGATAAAAAAGGCGATACATCAGGTATGCAGTATGCACAATCTATGCGGAAGCTGGAGCGTTACCGTTTTACACCTATTATTTTTATTACTTCATTAGAAGACCCGGAAATGTATGCTTTGCGGGATTTGCACGCTTTTGGATATATTGAAAAGCCGTTTGCACCTTCACAGGTTGAAAATCTTCTGCGCGATGCACTGCATTTTAAGACACAAAAGGAAAAAGATGCAATGATGTTTTTCAGAAAGGACGGCATTTTGTATCCTGTCAAATGTAACCGTGTGATTTATATGGAACTAATCAAAAGAAAAATCTGTATTCATATGAAAAACGGTGATGTGCTGAGTATTCCGTATAAATCTTTCAGGGAAATCATGGAGGAAGCGAATTACGAGAAGTTTGTACAGTGCAGCAGAAATTGTGTGATTAATATAGATTATATCAAAAATATTGACAAAACCAATCGATTTATAACGCTGGAGGGGACCAAAACAGCAGTGGAAATGGGCGGAACATTTATTAAGAAGGTTGTTGGGGTGCTGGGATTATGATAACTTTATTATACATAGCATTGGAAGCAGTTGCGGTATTGCTGCTGCTCCATGCCTTATATGGGAAGAAGATGCGGTGGGATAAATATTCTGTCGGATTTGTGGTGTTAGACTGTGTGTTGATGTCTGTGATTAAATGGCATAGTTTAAATCAAAATTTATCGTTTATTATTTATGTAGTATTGATAGGATATTGCTTTTTTGAGTTTAAGAGTACTATCAAGCAAATGATTATAAATATGATATTCTTAGCTGTTATAATGATGGGAATTCAGTTGGCTGCATTACTTATTTTGGGATTAGTAGAAAATATCATATCTGGTCATGAAGATATACTATTGGTAATCACTAATTTAATTATTATAACGGTTACTATTGCAATATATAAGAAAGTCGATTTGCATAAAATATCTATATCTTTTGAGAAAAATAGAAATACAGTATTGGTCATATTACTGCTGGAGAGTACATTAATACTTTTTGTAATTTTTGAGTATAAAAATGCCTATGGAAAAGTGCAGGAGCAATATGCGGTAATAGGCGGGATTCTTGTTTTTATAGTTATTTTGTGTATACATGCGCTATTATATAAAATTAAATATCAGGAAAAACAGGCAGAATTAGAAGCATATAAGACGTATAGTGCCGCTTTTTCAGATTTAATTACGCAGATTCGTGCCAGACAGCATGAGTTTGACAATCATATTAGTGCATTATGCAACCTGCATTACATTTGTAAAGATTATGATGAACTGGTTTCGGAACAGTCAAAGTATGCGAAAGATGTCATCAGCAATAATCGTTTTCACAGACTGCTTGTTTCGGGTAATCCTGTGATTGCAGGATTTTTATATGGAAAATTAAGTTCCATTCAGGAACAGGGAATAGAGGTGACTTATACTTTCCATATATCAGAATTTACCAGTAAAATTCCTGTATATCTGGTGGTAGAACTGATTGGAAATTTATTAAAAAATGCAGTGGAAGCAGTAAAGACACAGCAGGTTGAAAAACAGATACATCTTTCCTGCACAGAAAATGAGAATGAATTCTGTTTAGGAGTGCGAAACAGAAGTGAAAAGATTCCACTAGACGAAATGGGCAGATTTTTTGAGAAGGGTTATAGCAGTAAAGGCAGTGGACGAGGACTGGGACTGTATAACGTAAAAGAAATTTGTGAGAAATATGGTGTTGATATTGTATGTGACAATACAGAAGTTGACGATAAAAACTGGTTTTTCATTGAATTACATATAAAAAAGTCCGATGAAACGAATTTACGAAATAAAAGTGAAAAGGTAAGTAAATAACATATTTATCCAGATGGCGTTTCATTGACTTGTGGCTAAATTTAAGATACAATATAGCCACAAGAAAGGAGATGGAGTTATGCAGATTATTCCTATGCGTGATTTGAAAAATACGGTGGAAGTGGAACGCCGCTGTGCCGAAGAAAATGGTCCTGTTTATGTGACAAAAAATGGATATGGACGTCTGGTCGTTATGGACATTGATTATTATGAGCGGACCATGCAGAAGATGTACGAGGCGAAAGCAGTTATAGAGGGGCTTGAGGATATTAAGGCAGGAAGAACGGTAGATGGAGATGCTGCAATCAGTAATATAAGGAGCAAATATGGAATCTAAATACCAATACCGTCTGTCACAAAAGGCAGAAGCTGACTTAGATGGTATTGTTTCATACATTGCAGTGGAGTTGTCAAATCCACAGGCGGCATCGGACTTTGTCGACAAGTTGGGAAAAGTGATTGACGAAATACGTTCTTTTCCGGAGAGTGGTTCTTATGTTAACAATGAGTTTCTTTCCGATACGGAGATACGAAAGAAGCTGATTGGCAGCTATATCATGTATTATCTTCCTGTTAAAGAAGAAAAGATGATTTATGTTGTCCGAATTGTATATGGAAAGCGGAACATGGAAGAAATCCTGCGTGAGCTGGATTTGTAAAACAGATTCGTAATCTCATGAAAACACGAAGTTTATTTTATATACAAGAACCTTCAAACTGACCAATATTGCATCAGTTTGAAGGTAAAAAAATCCAGATTAATAGGATAGCTATCAATTATCACACTCGGATTTTATGGAATATTACTGCTTTTCGTAGTAATCACTTTTTTTCGGAAATTGGATTTCACCAAAAAGAAAGATACTTGGTGCAGAACCACCATTCCATTCAGTTAGCCTTGCCAGCTGTTCCAACAGCACCTTTATAGGGGAAATTGTTTCTGTCTGTGTATTCATTAGATACTCCTTTCCTGCACGGTATGATGAAATACAGTGCATATTTTTTTCTGTGCAGCTGCACAGGATAGCTGTACAGCGTGCAGTATAATTACCCAGAATCCGGATACCATGTATTCATTTTCCGGGGTAATCAGCAATATAAAAAAGAACACGGTTAAAATGCCGGTGGAAATCCACTTAAATCGTTTCTTTTTCGCAGCAGAAAGCGCTGGTCTTTTTGATGAAGAAACAGGTGCAAGCGCATAATTTATTAAAATGCAGACCATGCACAATAAAATCCGTGCTGTTTTCGTTAAAGAAATCAGCGGCAGAAGCGACAGACACAAAAAAGCATAACCGGTGCTTACAAACAGACAGCCAGCATATGTATTGCAGTGAAATCCGCCAGCTGTGCGCCGGATACAGCAAAGAAATAAAAGTGTTGCAATGCACAGTGCCAGATGTCTGCGGTATAAGAATAAAATGAAAAATAATTTGCTGCTTTCTGAAAGAAATGTAAAAAGCAGATAACGCAGCAGCGCAATCTGATAATCTGTTAAATTATAACGTCCTTTTAATTTTTCCCACATACAATCCCCGTTTCTGAGCAATTTTATCGCTGTTTCTGTCCTCATTCTATATCCACAAAATCATAAAAAGAAAAATGTGTCGTTAATTGTAGAAATTTGTAATGTAATGTATAAAATTTTAAAAAATGAAAATAACAGGCGGAAACACTTTAAAATTTGCATAAATAAAAGCAAAAACAGATGAAATGGATTTTGATTCGATATAATAAAAAGTTATGCTCACATCGCATTTAAGAAAAACAGATGTAAAAATGTTCCATACATCTTACATAGAATTTACCTATTTTACATAAGTGCAGTTCAGTTTACATTGAATAAAAAAATTAACAATATCTTTACATGAAATTTACAGGAATGTGATAGTGCATTTTACATCGGCTTTGATAAGATGTCATTGTGAAAAAAATTATGAAATTGCCGCATCAGATTAAATTGTGCGCGATAAAAAGGAGCTGGAAAAATGGAAACAACAAAAATTCATGTAACAAATATGAATTTGCATTATGGTGATTTTCACGCGTTAAAAAATATTAATATTGATATTCCTGAAAATCAGATTTGTGCAATGATTGGACCTTCAGGCTGCGGAAAAAGTACATTTTTAAAGTCAATTAACCGCATGAATGATTTAGTTGAAGGCTGTAAAATTGATGGACAAATGCAGCTTCGAGGAGAAAACGGATTTGAAGATATTTACGGAGATATGGATGTAAATCATTTAAGAAAACGCGTTGGTATGGTATTCCAGCAGCCCAATCCGTTTCCGATGAGTATTTATGACAACATTGCTTATGGTCCGAGAACACATGGCATTAAGAACCGGCATAAGCTGGATGCAATCGTTGAAAAAGCATTAAAGCAGGCGGCAATCTGGGAAGAGGTAAAAGACCGTTTAAATAAGTCAGCATTGGGACTTTCAGGCGGACAGCAGCAGCGACTTTGTATTGCGCGTGCGCTGGCTGTTGAACCGGAAGTGATTTTAATGGATGAGCCAACATCGGCACTCGACCCGATATCAACTTCAAGAATTGAGGACCTGGCAATTGAGTTAAAGAAAGAGTATACGATTGTTATGGTAACGCACAATATGCAGCAGGCAACCCGTATTTCGGATAAAACCGCATTCTTCCTGCTGGGAGAACTCATTGAATACGGAGATACCGAGCAGCTGTTTTCTATGCCAAAACAGAAAAAGACAGAAGACTATATCACCGGACGTTTCGGCTGATAATCCTGATACGCCGGATATAAAACAGCAAAGAAAATGAGAAGAAAATAAGAAGGCAGAAATGGAGGAAAACATGAGAAATCGATTTGACAGACAGCTTAGTACTTTAAATGATGAGCTGATTGAAATGGGCAGTATGATTGAAAAATCCATTGAAACGGCAATCAAGGCACTGGTCAATCAGGATGTGGATTTAGCAAGACATGCAATTGAGGCAGATGAGGAGATTGACCGTCAGGAACGTATTATTGAAGACCTATGTCTGAAACTGCTGTTACAGCAGCAGCCGGTTGCAAAAGATTTAAGACTGATTTCATCCGCATTAAAAATGATTACGGATATGGAGCGAATCGGCGACCACGCTTCGGATATTTCAGAAATCACAATTGCACTGGCAGACCAGCCGTATATTAAGAAACTGGAGCATATCCAGCAGATGGCAAAAGAAACAATGATTATGCTGGTGGGAAGCATTGAGGCCTTTGTAGATAAGGATTTGGAAAAGGCGAATGAAGTCATTAAGCGGGATGACGTAGTCGATGATTTATTTGATAAAGTAAAAAAAGAATTGATTCAGATGATTCATGAAAATGCGGATAAGGGTGAGCAGGCAGCTGATCTTTTGATGGTTGCTAAATATATGGAGCGGATTGGCGACCACGCAACCAATATTTCGGAGTGGGTTATTTTTTCCATTACAGGAGAACACAAATCCATGAATTAATCCACATAATCAGAGAATAGATTTTGCAAAATCTCCGGAGATGTAAAAGAAATGTAAAATTTACATGGATTTTACATAGGTTTGACAGAGATTTCATAAATGTATTTTATACTTCATTTTGCAAACGATAAATATTACAAAGTTGAATGGAGTGCAAAATGAGTATTTTTAATGTATTATCAATGATTGGCGGACTGGCGCTTTTTCTTTATGGTATGCACCTGATGGGAGAAGGTCTTTCCAAAGCATCCGGTGGTAAACTGGAAAGTATTCTTGAAAAATTAACATCAAATCCGGTGAAGGCAGTGCTGCTTGGTGCAGGTGTTACGGCGGTCATCCAGTCGTCTTCGGCAACGACGGTTATGGTTGTCGGCTTTGTCAATTCCGGCATTATGAGGCTGTCACAGGCGGTCGGCATTATTATGGGTGCGAATATCGGTACGACGGCAACCTCGTGGATTTTAAGTCTTACAGGAATTGAGGGCGACAATTTATTTGTCAACTTATTAAAACCGTCATCCTTTTCACCGGTCTTAGCGATTATTGGTGTTGTCTGTATTATGTTTGTCAAAAAACAGAAGGTACAGGACATTGGTAAAATTTTAGTCGGCTTTGCCATTTTAATGACGGGTATGGATGCCATGAGCAGTGCAGTAGAGCCGTTGGCAGATGTACCGCAGTTTACACAGATTCTGACAATGTTTTCCAATCCGGTACTCGGTATGCTTGCCGGTCTTGTATTGACAGCGATTATTCAGAGTTCTTCGGCTTCGGTCGGTATTTTACAGGCGCTGTGTTCAACCGGTTCACTTGGATTTGCAACGGTCATTCCGATTATTATGGGACAGAATATCGGTACCTGTGTAACAGCACTGATTTCAGCAGTCGGTGCGAATAAAAATGCGAAGCGTGCGGCACTGGTACATCTGTATTTTAATATCATTGGAACAATTGTATTTATGATACTGTTTTATTCAATCAATGCATTGTTTCCGTTCTCATTTATGGAAGAGTCTGCAACGCAGGTCGGTATTGCGGTTGTACATAGTACATTTAATATTTTTGCAACGCTGTTATTACTGCCGTTTGGTAATGGCCTTGTGAAACTGGCATGCCTGACAATCCGTGATAATCCAAATGATGCGCTGGATAATCCGGCAGACGAATTTTCACTGCTTGATGAGCGTTTCTTGGATAAACCGAGTCTTGCCATGGAACACTGTATGCAGGTGACTAATAATATGGCAGAACTGTCTAAAAGATGTCTGTTTACGGCAATGGGACTTTTCAGGGATTATAGTGATACCCAGTCAGAGGCCGTCAGCACAATGGAAGAACGCGTAGACCGGTATGAGGATATGCTGGGGACATATTTAATGAAATTAAGTGGAAAAGATTTATCGGCAAAGGATTCGGAAAATTTATCACTGATGTTACATACAATCGGTAATTTTGAAAGAATTTCAGACCATGCATGCAACCTGTGTGATGCAGCAAAGGAAATGGCAGAAAAAAATATGGCATTTTCAGAAAAAGCCACACAGGAGCTGCACATTTTCACAGAAGCCGTAAAAGAGATTGTAAATACTTCATTTTCGGCATTTAAGAAAGAAGATGTAGAACTTGCGGGAACGGTTGAACCGCTGGAGGAGGTTATTGATGATCTGAATATGGAGTTAAAGACACGCCATATCCGCAGATTAAGAGAAGGAAAATGTACGATTGACCTGGGATTTGTCCATTCTGATATTACAACAAATTACGAGCGTATTGCAGACCACTGTTCCAACATTGCGGTGTGTCTGATACAGGTAAAGCAGGAAGGATTTGACACCCATGAATATCTTGGTACAATAAAAAGAGAAGATAACGAACAATTTAAAAAGCAGTATGCAGTATTTGAAGAAAAATACCGTCTGCCGTAAAAAATATACTCCGTGCCGGTTTAAAGTAACAATGCAGTTAAAAGCCGTTTAAGCCGGACACGAGGCAGGGAATGGAGGAAATGATGGCACTTATATATGTTGTGGAAGATGATAAAAATATCAGTGAAATCGAAAGCTTTGCATTAAAAAATGCAGGACATCAGATTGTAGAATGTGCGTGTGCAAAGGAGTTTCACAAGCAGGTACAGGAGCGGATACCGGATATGGTGCTGCTTGATATTATGCTGCCGGATGAAGATGGGCTTTCTATTTTGAAAAAACTGCGTGCAACACCGGAAACAAGGAGAATTCCTGTAATTCTGGTAACGGCAAAGACCACAGAAATTGATAAGGTCAAGGGACTGGATTCGGGTGCCGATGATTATCTGACTAAGCCGTTTGGCGTCATGGAACTCATTTCCCGCGTAAAGGCGCTGCTGCGCAGGGTTGGCGGCATGGAAGATGAAAAATTCTTACGGGTTGGCATTTTGTTTATTGATGATGAAAAGCACGTTGCTTATGTAGATGATAAACATATTGAACTGACCTATAAGGAATATGAACTGCTCAAGTATCTGACGATTAATCAGGGAATTGTACTGTCCCGCGACAATCTTATGGAGAAAATCTGGAGTTCGGATTACGAAGGCGAATCAAGAACGCTGGATGTCCATATCAAAACACTGCGGCAGAAGCTTGGGAAAGCCGGGTCTTATATTAAGACTGTGAGAAATGTCGGCTATTTCCTTGATTTGGATACAGATGTGTAATAATCCTTATATGTGGAATTATTACGGGCAGGAGTGCATATGAAAAAGAAAATCAACATTCAATTTTTAATTATTACATTACTGGCGATACTGACAACGGTATCGCTTTCTATCTTTGTATTTTACGAATTATTCAAGCAGGAAGTGATGGCAGACTTAAAAACGAACACACAGCTTCTGGTTGAAACGGATGCGTGGGAGCAGATTGTGGAAAAGAAGGATGCCGGGGCTTTAGACGATGGTGTGAAGCAGCTCCGTCTGACACTGGTAGACGGTACCGGAGAAGTTATTTTGGATACCAATGCAGAAGTCGGCAGTATGGACAATCACAGTGCAAGACCGGAGATTTCACAGGCACTGCAGACCGGAGAAGGACAGGCAATCCGCCAGTCCAGCACAATCGGTAAAAATGCGTTTTATTATGCCATACGGCTGGAGAACGGAAGTGTCCTGCGCACGGCAAAGGAAGCAGGCAGTATCACAAGTGTTTTCGAGAGCATTCTGCCGGTAATCGTAATTTTATGCGTACTGTTGTTTGCATTGTGTATGATCCTCTCACATTTCCTGACGGGGAGCATTATTGAGCCGATTGAAAATCTGGCAGATAATCTTGATGCTTCGGATTCCGTAAAGGTGTATAAAGAACTGGTACCGTTTGTACAGACAATCAAAAAACAGCATGAGGATATTATGCGCAATGCCACCATGCGGCAGGAATTTACGGCAAATGTGTCCCATGAATTAAAGACACCGTTGACGTCTATTTCCGGATATTCCGAACTGATTGAGAGCGGAATGGCAGCAGATGAAGATATTGTGCGTTTTGCGGCGGAAATTCATAAAAATTCCAATCGTCTGCTGACTTTGATTAACGATATTATCCGTCTGTCGGAATTAGATCAGGTAGAGGAACAGAACTGCTTTGAAGAACTGGATATTTATGATATTGCACAAAATTGTGTGGAGATGCTTCGCCTGAGTGCCAAGAAGCACGATGTTACCATGGAATTACACGGTGTACACCGCATTATCTGTGCCAACCGCCAGATGATGGATGAACTGGTCTATAACCTGTGTGACAATGCCATCCGATACAACAATCCGGGCGGCAGGGTTGATATTACGGTTGATGCAGCCGTTGCATTTGATAAAACGGCAGAAACTGGAGCAACGATTATTGAGGTCAAGGATACCGGTATCGGCATTTCAAAAGAACATCAGGAGCGTATATTTGAGCGCTTTTACCGCGTGGATAAAAGCCGTTCTAAATCAACGGGAGGAACGGGACTGGGGCTTGCTATTGTAAAGCATATTGTGGCTGCCCACAAGAACGCATCCCTGTCGCTTACAAGCGAACCGGGAAAAGGAACCTGTATCCGTGTGGCTTTTAAAATGAAGACAAATTTGGAGTAAAAAAATGTGTTTTTGGCGCAAAGCCCGCAAACAAGCGGGATTGAGCGCATAAGGGATGAAAAAAAAGTCCAATATGTAGACAATGTCCGGAAAATACAGCGTTTATATAAAACAAAAAACTGTTCATAAATAGTTTATAGAGTTTTTATTTACAAAATAGTTAACATGTGTTATTATTTCACAACGATAATATATAACGCTGTTAACTATTTATTTTTTTGCAGTAAAAAATCACCGCGAAACAGCATAGGACGGTGAAGATCACAGCCGGAAAGGAGGAATTTTTGTGCAAAAAGAGTATGCGGAGCTGTTTTCCGCATTTACACAGTTTAGAAAGCTGCATATGTCAGATTTATTTCCGAATATGAACCATTCGGAATTTGCCACCCTGATGCATATTGGCGGGGCAAATAAGTGTCTAAACGAAGAAAAAGTCAAGGTTTCTACACTGTCAGAGAGGATGCGTATTAATATTACTGCCGTGTCCCGGACATTAAAAGTACTGGAAAAGAAGAATTACATCCAGCGGACAGTCAGCGCGCAGGACCGCAGAATTACATATGTGGAACTGACCCCGGAGGGGGCAGAGGTACTGGCGGAAGCGGAGGAAACAATGAATACATTTACGGCAAAGGTGCTAAGCAGCCTGAAAAAAGAAGACGTAATCCGTCTGACTGCGCTGCTGAACCAGCTTTATGAGGCATCAGAAGCAGAAATAGAGAAAAGAAAAAAGAAAGGTGATGTGACAGAATGAGTAGATTTTTTAAGACGTTAAAGCCTTATTGGAAATCTGTACTGCTGATTATCGCACTGCTTGTATTACAGGCATATGCAGATTTATCGCTGCCGCAGTATACATCGGATATTATTGATACCGGTATCCAGAATGGTGGTGTTTCACACTGTATGCCGCAGGCAGTCACAAAGGAAGAATTTGAACTGGCAAAGGTTTTTATGACAGAAGATGAGGTCGCAATATGGGAAGACAGTTACCGGGAAGACGGTGATGTGTACCGCTTGGATGTGACCGATGAAAAGAAGCTGGATGAATATGATGATGAATTTGTGACAGCATTTATTTTAAACAATCAGACATCGGCAGTAGAGGAATCTGCTTTTAAACAGCAGATTGCCGCACAGTCCGGTCAGGACCCTTCACAGCTTGAAAATGTTCCGGTGGAAATGCTCGGACAGCAGATGGGCATTGAACTTTCAACCTTTAAAAAAGAGATTGAAGATGTTGACGGCAATGTAGTACTTGCAGACTGTGTGGATATGCGTCCGGTCTTTCAGATGATGCTTGCACAGGGCAGAATGACAACGGATGATATTGTTTCCATGCGTGACACGTTGCAGGAAAAAATGGAGAGCATGGGCAGTTCACTGATTCTTTCCATGGGTATCTCTTATGCAAAGAACATGGACAGTGCCGCCGGTGTAGATATGGATAAGTTACAGACTGATTATCTGTGGGCATCAGGCATTAAAATGGTGCTGATGGCACTGTTAGTTGCAGTGATTACCGTATGTGTCGGTATGCTTGCGTCGCGTGTGGCAGCCGGTGCAGGACGTGATCTGCGTGGCAGCGTATACAAAAAAGTCATGGGCTTTTCCAGTGCGGAAATGGATCGTTTCTCAACGGCATCCCTGATTACACGGACCACCAATGATGTACAGCAGATTCAGATGGTGATTGTATTATTACTGCGTATGGTATTATATGCGCCGGTGCTTGGTATCGGCGGTGTTATCAAGGTATGGCAGACAGGTGCCGGAATGGGCTGGGTAATCGGTCTTGCTGTTGCGGCTATTATGGCACTCGTGCTGTTTTTAATGGTTGTTGCCATGCCGAAGTTTAAATTAATGCAGAAGCTGGTTGACGGTGTCAACTTAGTTTCAAGGGAAATTCTTACCGGACTTTCTGTTATCCGTGCATTCGGAAGGGAAAAGAAGGAAGAAGAACGTTTTGATAAAGCCAATAAAAAGCTGACAAAGACGATGTTATTTACCAACCGTGTCATGACATTTATGATGCCTTGCATGACCTTTATCATGTACGGACTGACGGTTCTGATTGTATGGGTTGCGGCACATAAGATTGATAACGGCAGTATGCAGGTGGGTGCAATGACAGCATTTATTACGTATGCAATGCAGATTGTTATGTCCTTCTTAATGCTGACGATGATGTCTGTTATGCTTCCGAGAGCGGCAGTTGCGGCAGACAGAATTGATGAAGTATTAACTGTAAAATCTGAAATTGTAGACCCTGAAAAGCCGGAAACACTTGAAAAGAAGGAAGGTGTTGTACGCTTTAACCATGTAAGCTTTAAATACCCGGGTGCAGAACACAATGCCCTTGAAGATATTGATTTTGTGGCTGAACCGGGTAAGACAACGGCGATTATCGGCAGTACGGGCTGTGGTAAATCAACGCTTGTAAACTTAATACCAAGACTTTACGATGTTACGGAAGGTTCGGTGACAATCGACGGACACGATATCCGTAACATTACCATGAATGAACTGCGTGATGAACTCGGCTTTGTGCCGCAGAAAGGTGTGCTGTTTTCCGGTACGATTGCAAGCAATCTCCGTTATGGCAGAGAAGATGCAACCGATGAAGAAATCCGTGAAGCGGCTGAAATTGCACAGGCATCGGATTTTATTGAAGAAAAAAGTGCAAAATATGACAGTCCGATTGCACAGGGCGGTTCTAACGTATCCGGTGGACAGAAACAGCGTCTGTCGATTGCAAGAGCCATTGCAAAGAATCCGAAGGTCTTCATTTTTGATGACAGTTTTTCCGCACTCGATTTAAAGACCGATGCGGCACTCCGTAAGGCACTGGCAGAAAAGGTATCCGACAGCACGGTTATTATCGTTGCACAGCGAATCAGTACGGTGCTTCATGCAGAGCAGATTCTTGTCATGGATGAAGGCAGAATCGTCGGCAGGGGAACACATGAAGAACTGCTTGCAAACTGCGAAGTATACCGTCAGATTGCAAAATCGCAGATGTCAGAAAAGGAACTCGGACTTGCGGGTGATACAGAAAGGGAGGAACAGTAATTTATGGAAAATAAAGATGTAAAAATGCCTCCGAAGACAAGAGGACCGATGAGAGGACCAGGCAGAGGTATGATGCCAGGAGAAAAAGCCAAAGACTTTAAATGGTCTATCGGCAAATTACTTGCGTATCTTGGAAATTACAAAATCGGCATTATCGTAGTGATGATTTTTGCGGCGTGTGCGACCGTGTTTAACGTTGTCGGTCCAAAGGTTTTAGGTAAAGCCACGACAGCACTTTCCGAAGGGCTGATGAATAAAATCAACGGCACCGGCGGCATGGATTTTAACTATATCGGAAAAGTCCTTTTATTTGTGCTGGGATTATACAGCATCAGCGCCGTTTTCAGCTTTATACAGGGCTGGATTATGACGGGGATTACACAGAAGCTGTGTTACCGGTTAAGGAAAGAAATTTCCGAAAAAATTAACCGTATGCCGATGAAATATTTTGAAAGCAGAACTTACGGTGAAGTATTATCGCGTATTACCAATGATGTAGATACCCTCGGCATGGGTTTAAACCAGAGCATTACTACGATTATTACCGCTGTTGCAACCATGCTTGGTGTATTGGTGATGATGTTAAGCATTTCACCGCTGATGACACTGATTGCAGTCATTATTCTGCCGGTGTCAGCCGGACTGATTTCATTTGTTGTAAAGAAATCACAGAAATATTTTAAGACACAACAGGAATATTTAGGCCATATCAACGGACAGATTGAAGAAACCTACGGCGGACATACCGTTGTAAAGTCTTTTAACAAAGAGGCTTCTATGGTTAAGCAGTTTGACGAAACCAATACGGTATTGTATAAATCCGCATGGAAATCGCAGTTCCTATCCGGAATGATGCAGCCGATTATGAATTTTGTCGGAAACTTAGGCTATGCCTGTGTGGCATTAAGCGGAGGTCTTCTTGCAATTCAGGGCGCGATTACAATTGGTGATATTCAGGCATTTATCCAGTATGTTAAGAATTTCACACAGCCGATTACACAGATTGCACAGGTTATCAATCAGGTACAGTCTATGGCAGCAGCCTCCGAGAGAGTATTCGAGTTCTTAGAGGAGGAAGAAGAAGACCAGTTTGCGCAAAATCCGGTACGCTTAGATAAAATCGAAGGCTGTGTGGATTTTGAAAATGTACACTTTGGTTATAAAGAAGATCAGACAATTATCAATGATTTTACCGTACATGTAAAACCGGGTCAGAAGGTTGCCATTGTCGGTCCTACAGGTGCCGGTAAGACAACGATTGTGAAGCTGCTCATGCGTTTTTACGATGTCGGCAGCGGTGCTATTTTAGTAGACGGACACAATATCAAGGACTTTAACAGACGGGAATTAAGAGATGCGTTTGGCATGGTGCTTCAGGATACATGGCTGTATAAGGATACCATTATGGAAAATATCCGTTACGGAAGACTGGATGCAACCGATGAAGAAGTTATTGCGGCGGCAAAAGCAGCGCATGCACACCACTTTATTGAAACCCTGCCGGGTGGCTATCAGATGGAATTAAATGAAGATGCAAGCAACGTTTCACAGGGACAGAAGCAGCTGCTTACAATTGCGAGAGCAATTCTTGCAGACAATCCGATTCTGATTCTGGATGAAGCGACCTCTTCTGTGGATACCCGTACAGAGATTCAGATTCAGAATGCAATGGATAACCTGATGAAGGGCAGAACGAGCTTTGTCATTGCCCACCGTCTGTCTACGATTAAAGATGCAGACGTGATTCTTGTCATGAAGGACGGCGATATTGTAGAACAGGGAAATCATGAAGAACTTCTTGCAAAGGGCGGCTTCTATGCAGACCTTTACAATTCACAGTTTGATGAGGCAGAAAGCGCGTAAGATACGGGAATTTTGATAAAAAATGGAAGTTATTAAAGATGAATATTTAAAATATTAATTCAAAACAAAGAGTAAAAAGGAGAAACAGCCTGGCAGAGGTTTTTTCTCCTTTTTTCACGGATAGTCCTTGCAAAACTTTAGAATTTCTGTATACTTGAAATGTTAGGTGTTTTCATGGCAGAGCCGGAGGAATTTGATGAAACAGATTGCGTGGGTAAAAGTTATCCAAAACAAATATATAAAAAGATGTATGAGTATTGTGGGAATTGTAATCGTTTTACTGGGTGCCATGTTGTTATATCATATTACAGGTTTAAGAAAAAATGAATATACAAAAAAGGAGCCATTGCTTTTAAACTGGACTGTTGTCAGTGAAAATCAGACGGATACGGATGTGGATTTGAATACATTCCGCTTTGATAATATTTTAACAGACGAAAAGACAATATATTTATCCCGTACTTTTGTGGATAAAGGGCAGTTTCAATCACCGGTACTTGTGGTTCAGACGCATAATACAACGTTACGTGTTTTTGTGGACGGAGAATGTATTTACAGTTTCGGACTGGAGCGGTATGACTGCGGGAAAATGGTTGGAAGCGGCACACACAGCATTGCGATGCCTAAAGATGGAGAACAGCATGAACTGATGCTGGAATTTAAGGCAAACGGAGATTCTTATGTTACTCGGATGAATGATATTTATATTACCGATTATGCAACAATTTACACTGATTTTTTAGTGTCCAACAGAGTTACTTATGCACTTAGTGTCTGCCTTTTGTTTGTCGGATTTGTCCTGCTTTTGCTGGGAATGGTTATGATGCTGACGCGGACCTGGTTTACACATTTGATATCACTGGGAATTTGTTCGCTGATGGTAGGTTTATGGACGATGGGAAAATATAATATCCTACAGATTTACCGGGTACCGATATGGCTGTGTACCTTTATTGAGTATGCCAGCTTGTATATCGGTCCGCCGTTCCTGCTGCTTTTTTTCAGGGATTATCCGAAAAAAGCAGACAGCAGATGTATAACGTGGATGTATTACATAATTTTCTGGGTAGATAGCTGTGTGACGGCACTTTTATTTGTGCTTCATTTTTCAGGTGTCTGGCATCTTCCGCATATGCTTCGGCTGGAACAGGCATTTGTAGCAATTGTCTGTGTTTATCTGATTATATTAATGATTGCCTGTGTCAGAAAGGGAAACCGGCAGAGCAGACTGGTTATCTGCGGTGTGATTTTGTTTTTGCTGTGTATCGGAGTGGAATGGTCAGGTTATATGGCAGGAAAATACTGGGGGCATGAAATGTCATGGACAACAGGATTTTCATCTTTGGGAACTGTGATTCTGATTAGTATTTTACTGCTCTCATTAAGCTGGGATATTGCGGGAAAAATGGTCGATGAAAAAGAACAGGCAGTTCTTTATAAAATGGCATATACGGACAATCTGACGGGACTTTATAACCGCCGCTTTTGTGAAGAACGATTAAAATCATATTGTTATAATAACATTCCATTTACAATTTTTAATTTTGATATGAATGGGCTGAAAGCCACGAATGATACCCATGGGCATAGCAGTGGGGATAAGCTGATTAAGGGGTTTGCGGATATTTTAACAAAGACGTTTGGGGACAAAGGTATCGTTGGCAGAATGGGCGGCGATGAATTTATTGTAATTGTAGAAAACATCGAAGAACTTAATTGTCAGGAAGAAATCCGACATTTTCAAAAAATTATGAGTGAGGCAAATAAAGCACAAAGTGGGTATGTTTACAGTACGGCATACGGCTATGCAGACAGTTCTGAAATTGTGTCAGACGGTGAAATACGCGATGTCAACATGGTTTACAGACTGGCGGATAACCGCATGTATGAGAATAAAAAGACATGCCATGATGCAAGAAAATAGTTAGAAAGTGGAAGGAACAAAGGAATTTATGAATAGGACTTACGACAAATTTCAGGTAGTATTACTAAGCGAAGTAAAAGGGAAAGACAGCAATGCGTTTATTTTTGAATTACGTCTTACTTCGGAGGACAATTGTCGTATCAGAATTATAGATTTTGACGCATTTGATATTGACGGAAACAAGTACAGCGCGGGAGCGGATAAAATCAGTACAACAGATGTGATTTTAGGACACAGCAAATTTTTTGCCGAAACCAAAAAGATTAATGTAAAAATCAGTTCGCAGTTTAAAGCAAGAATCGGCTGTATGGCAGTCTTAACGGTTGCCTGTATCGAAGATAAACAGCAGATGAAATTCTGTTTCCAGAGAAAAGGAACAAACCGCTGGGATTGTGTTGGTGTGGAATTTATGGAGTATGAAGGTCTTCCGGCAGCAGAAGAAGAACCGGTGGAAACAGAAGGAACTTTAGAACCGGTTGAAGAACTGACTGACAAAGCAGAAAAACAGGTACAGGCGCAGACGGAAGCACTGACACAGACTGGAGCTTCGGCAGTGAAAGAAGACGGTGAAGAACAGGCAGCAGTGGTAGTACAGGATTCTCCGGCAGAAGACATCCCGGCAGCACAGGATGAAAAAGCTGCAGCAGAATCACTTGAAGAATATCTGGAAAGAGAAGGCGCAGAGTCTGTCTTAGGGATGTCCATGAAGGAATTTGTCAATCGTTTTGCATTAGGTACACAGACAGTAGAAGATGTTTTAAAGCAGTTAAATGTCAATGTGGCGCAGGAAGAAGAACCGGCAGAAACAATCAGTCAGCCGGCGCCGGTATCCCAGCCGGAGGAAGAAGAGCAGGAGCAGTCCATAGAAGACTATTTAAACAGTCTGATTGAATTTGATGAAAAATCATCAGAAACCATCGGCCTTGCCGTTTCTAATATGAGAATCCGTGCAGAAGAACAGGGTGACACCGTCTGTCCGGTTCTTTACTGTGAGGTCAGCTATTCTAAAGAAACCTATGTATTGGTGCGCTGTCCGATGATTAAGGTGATTTTTTACGATGCAAAGGGATGTATCGACAATGTTGCCATGCATCCGGTATCCCGTATCCATACAGGTCAGGATATCGTTGAAATGGCATTTAAGAAGTCCACAGTGAAAAATTGGAAAAACAAGAGCAAAATCAAAGTACTCGTAACGCTGTAAAATAGATAAAACATTTTTTTTGGTTAAAACATAAAACATAAAAAATAAAAGAATTAAAAGAAGAAAGCTGCGCAGCCGGAACAAAAAACGGCTGTGCAGCTTATTTTATAAAGTTCTGAAAGCTTAAAGGATGGTGGCTGATATGCAGCTGGTATATGGATATAAAGGATTCTGATAATTACGGTTTTTAAAACTACATTATATTGAAATAAATATAATATCATCTTGACAAAAAAACAAAGAAGCGGTATAACATAAATAGTTTGAGAATCAAAATAATGTGTTTCTGAACGAAAATAAAGTACTGTTATGGCAGATGAGAAATTACCTGCGGAATGGAGATTAATATGAATAATCAGTTACCACAACTTATATTAGGAGACGTTATTGTGCCGGTGCCGGTGATTCAGGGCGGCATGGGTGTTGGAGTGAGTCGAAGCCGTCTTGCGGGAGCAGTTGCAAAAGAAGGCGGTATCGGTGTGATATCAACAGCACAGATCGGTTATGACGAGGAAAATTTTGAAAAAAATCCGGCGGAGTGTAACCGCAGGGCAATAATAAAACACATTGCGCAGGCAAAAGAGATTGCAGGCGGAAACGGACTGGTCGGTGTGAATATCATGGTGGCATTAAAGCATTACAGACAGCACATTGAAACGGCGGTAGAAGCGGGTGCAGATGTCATTATCTGTGGTGCGGGACTGCCGGCAGATTTACCGGGAATTGCCCAAAACTATGCACGTGAGCATGGGAAAAAGATACCAAAGCTGATGCCGATTGTGTCTTCCGCGAGAGCAGCGGGAATTATTTTAAAAATGTGGGACCATCATTACCATACGGTGCCGGATTGTATTATTGTGGAAGGACCGATGGCAGGCGGACATCTTGGATTTCAGGAAAGTGTATTGGAAAATATTGAAAATATTGATTTTGACGCGATTCTTTGCGGGGTCATTGACAGCAAAAAGCCATATGAGGAGAAATACACAAAAAAGATTCCGGTTGCGGCGGCAGGCGGTATTTTTGACAGACAGGATATTGACCATGTGCTTTCATTAGGTGCAGATGCCGTACAGATTGCAAGTCGTTTTGTTGTCACTAAAGAATGTGATGCATCTGATGCATACAAACGTGCATATATTGAGGCGGGAAAGGGTAATATACAGATTGTAAAAAGTCCTGTCGGCATGCCGGGACGTGCCGTGCGCAATGCTTTTATCAGACAGGTTGAGCAGCACAAACAAGAAATTACCGGCTGTTATCAGTGCCTTGAAAAATGTAATCCGAAGGAAGTGCCGTACTGCATTACACAGGCGCTGATTCACGCCGTGAAAGGCGAATTAGAGCAGGGGTTAATTTTCTGCGGTGAAAATGTTTCCAGAATCCATGAAATGACAACCGTACCGGAACTGATGCGGGAATTGACACAAGGTTGACACACCACCCCGGTATTTAGTACTATAGTAAGTGAAAAAGAACGAATGGAGAAACCAATGAAAGAATTTTTGCGTGCTAAGATTTTTGCACTTTCACAGTATCTGGAAATGTTGCTTTCGCTGATTTTAGGACTGGTTATTGTAATTCTTGCAGGGAAACTGCTGATGGACGTATTTAATCCGCAATATATTTTTGCAGGAGAAGACGTCTTTGCATATTATCTGGAAACTGCAATGAATCTTGCGATTGGTGTGGAGCTTATTAAAATGCTTTGCATGCACTCACCGGGGACTGTCATTGAAGTCCTTTTATTTGCAATAGCAAGACAGGTTGTTGTATCCCATTCTTCCGTGATACAGACACTGACCGGAGTATTTGCAATTGTTGTGCTGTTTGCTACAAGAAAATATCTGTTTATTCCACACGATGAGGTAGAAAAGATTACCGTACGCGGTAGTATGACTGTAGCAATGGCAAACCGTGTTGCTAAAATCAAAATACCGGAAACAGATGGAAAACTGCTCCGTGATGTGATTGAGAAGCGGATTTGTGAGGAAAGCCTTTCAAAAGAAATCGGAACCTGCGTGGATTACGATAATTTTGCATTATGCATTGCAAGTATCAGAGAAGGTAAAGTAACAAGAGTTGATATTTTAAAAAATAAGGATTGATAAGGAGTAAAATTATGGCAATTGTACATGTAACAAGTGAAAATTACGAAAAGGAAGTATTACAGTCTGATAAGCCGGTATTAATTGATTTCTGGGCATCATGGTGTGGACCGTGCCAGATGTTAGGACCGGTCATTGAAGAAGTTTCAGAAGAAGTGACGGATGTAAAGTTTGTAAAAGTAAGTACTGAAGAAGCACCGGAACTGGCAGAAAAATTTTCTATTATGTACATTCCGACACTGGTACTCATGGAAAATGGAACGGTTGTAAATAAATCCACAGGCTTTTTACAGAAGGAACAGATTTTAGAACTTCTGAATACAAAAAATTAAAAAAATTAAAAAAAATTAAAATTTTTGTTGACAAATGAAGTTTGAAAGATTATCTTATTACTTAATTCAACAGTCAAATGCAGAGAACAGGAAATGACTTTTTCAAATCACCGCTCACAGAGAGCCGTAAGATGATGAGAAGCGGCAGCAAGGAATGAAAAAGCCCTCACCTGCGAGCAGTTCCGGTGAAAGGCAGTGTAATTGTATACAGCCTAGTAATTGGAACCGGTACCCATCGTTAACAGGGCATGCCATAGAGTCGGTATCCTATTGATTCTGACAGCAGTGGCAGTAGAGAGGCCGGGATATCCGGCAAGCAAAGTGGTAACGCGGAAGTAATGTTAAATCAGCCTTCGTCTTTGCACCAAATCATTTAGATTTGTGTGGAGACGAAGGCTTTTTTGATACTATGGACAATGCGTACAGAGTGTTTGACTGATGAAATATATCATAATAGGAGAGTGACATCTATGAACACTTTAGTAATTGTTTTAATTGCAGCTGTTATTTTATTCGGCGCATATGTTGTCTATGGCCGCTGGTTAGCCAACAAATGGGGAATTGACCCTAAGGCAGAAACACCGGCAGTAAAGTACAATGATGGTAAAGATTTTGTCCCGACAAACGGATGGACAGTATTTAGTCATCAGTTTTCATCTATTGCAGGTGCAGGTCCTGTAACCGGTGCAATTCAGGCAGCAGCATTTGGCTGGTTACCTGTATTACTCTGGATTCTCATCGGTGGTGTGTTCTTCGGTGCCGTTACAGATTTCGGTGCTTTATATGCTTCCGTTAAGAACGAAGGAAAGTCCATGGGTATGATTATTGAAAAGTACATCGGTAAATTCGGACGTAAGATTTTCTTACTGTTCTGCTGGTTATTTACATTAATTGTTATTGCAGCATTTGCCGATATGGTAGCCGGAACATTTAATGCGTATACAGTTGTTGACGGACAGTCACAGTTATCTGCAGCTGCTTCAACAAACGGTTCTGCCGGTATGGTATCTATCATGTTTATGGTATTTGCCGTTGTATTTGGTCTGATTCAGAAGAAATGGAATCTTTCAGGCTGGAAAGAAGCAGTTGTTGGTATCGTATTTATCATTGCTTCATTTGTAATTGGTAACTACTTCCCAATTGAATTAGGCAAGAACGCATGGAGCTATATCACATTTGTATATATCTTTTTTGCAGCAGTTCTTCCAATGTGGCTGATGAAGCAGCCTCGTGACTACATGACAACATTTATGTTCATTGCCATGATTGTCGGTGCAGCACTTGGTCTGGTTGTAGCTCATCCGTCTATGAACCTTCCGGTTTATACAGGATTTAACAATGCAAAGCTTGGAACAATGTTCCCAATCCTTTTCGTAACGGTTGCCTGCGGTGCTGTTTCAGGTTTCCACAGCCTTGTATCTTCCGGTACATCTTCTAAGACTGTAGCAAATGAAAAGGATATGCTTAAAGTTGGTTACGGCGCTATGATACTTGAAAGCTTACTTGCTGTTATCGCTCTTTGTGTTGCAGGCGCAGCCGCAGCAGCAGACGGAACAGCCGCTACTGGTACACCGTTCCAGATTTTCAGCCGTGGTGTTGCAGGTTTCTTTGAAATGTTTGGTGTTCCGGTACATTTCGCAACCGTATTTATGACAATGTGTGTATCTGCACTTGCTCTTACATCACTTGATGCCGTTGCACGTATCGGACGTATGAGTTTTCAGGAACTTTTCAGTGTAGATGATATGGAACATGCAGAAGGATGGAGAAAGTTACTCTGCAATACATATTTCTCAACAGTAATAACACTTCTTTGTGGTTTCGTACTCACAAAGATTGGTTATGCAAACATCTGGCCGTTATTTGGTTCAGCAAACCAGTTATTAAGTGCACTTGTAATTCTTACACTTTGTGTATTCTTAAAGGTAACAGGACGTAGCAACAAGATGCTGTTCCCGCCACTTATCATTATGCTTTGTGTAACATTTACAGCACTGGTACAGCGTACAATCGCTATGGTTAAGGCAATCCAGACAGCAGCATCTGTTACAATTCCGGCAGGTACTGCTACATGGGGAAGCGTATTTATTGCCAACGGGCTTCAGCTTATTATTGCAATTCTGCTGATTGTACTTGGTCTTATCATTGTTGTAAATTCAGCTAAGAGTTATGCAAAGAGTGAGAAAAACTCAGAAAAGGCAGCTTAATTCGTATAGCAGCTATATAATAAGAAGCTTTACATAAAAACTCCCGGATTTTTTCTATATCATATATAGAGAGGATTCGGGAGTTTTTGCATAGGAACGGCAATCCCCGCGATAAAGATATTGAAATTCTGCCGTGTTCATAGTAATATATAAATAGTGTGAAAAAACCTTAAATTTAAAATAAGAAGACACAATATCGTAAAAGACAGGGGAATAAATAATATGGAACAGGTTGTTTTTGGTGGAAGAATGAATATCCCAAAGGGGACAACATTTTTTAAGACAGGCGAAAACGTTGAACATGTATATCTGTTAGTGAATGGACAGGTACGTGCAAAAAGCGAATATATGAAGATGAATCTCGATAACGGAGCACTGTTAGGAATTCTTGATATTTATTCAGAAGAATATCTTTTTGATTATGAGGCCGTTACGGATTTGATTGTATTGTGCTTTGACATTGCACATGCAGACGGTATTCAGAAGCTTTTAAAACTGGGTAAAAACTATCAGGAAATTGCTGTGAATTCTTTATTTGCGCAGTTTCATGAAGTGTACCGGTTATATGAAAAAAGCTTTTTGTCTTATGCATCAGAAATGGATGATTTTAATGTCATTAATAAAGAAGAAGATTCTGCAAAGGTGGATATGGAAATCTGCACCTATATGAATCAGATATACGCATTGGATAAAAAAGTTTTTCATGAACTTTTTACAGCCGGGGAAATGATAGCATATGAACATCTGATTACCGGTTCAAAGCTGGTAGCGGATATCAACCGTACCGCGTTAAAACTGGTGGATGTTTTAGGAAAGGCAGCACTTGGTATTCAGGACGATGAAGCCCAAAATAAAGCAGCAGACGACCTTTCGGATGGTGAAGATACGGCAGAAGAAGGCATGGATGAAAGTGCTTATGACTATGCACTGGTTGAGAGTGAACTGGCAAATTCCATGAAGCAGATTCTGGATTATTCCCAGATAGATGAAAAGGAAGCTTCCAGATTTACCCTCATGGTTTCACAGTATATGAATCTGCCGGACAGAAATACTTCGGACAACGATGTCAGAAAATTAAGAAAAGATATTGCAGAGCAGTTCTATCAGATTTATGAAAATGTTTTCTTACATTCATTAAAGGATACTTCTCTTAGCAGGGCAGTCGAATTGTTCCTGAATTTTGGCTTTATGGATGAGAAGGAATTTGATAAAAAGGGATTGGCGGAACTGTATTATTTCAAGCCGGACTTATCGGGTACGGGATTTTCTATTTATACCGTATATGGCTGGCTGAAAGCAATATACGAGGGAAAAAGAGAACCGTCCAAAGATGAATTTGACCAGGATTATAAAGAAAACGTAAGAAAAGAAAAGGCAATGCACCATCTGTCGGCAGCAGAAGAAACAAAGATGCTGTCTGACCAGACAGCCAAAGTGCAGTTTGAAATCCGTAATATGTTTAAGGTTATCAATCGTCTGACAACGAATGAAATTACAATTTTCAGCCCGATTCTGACACAGAAGAAGTTCAGTAAGAGCATTCAGAAGTCGTTTCTGTCAGCAAAGAAGCTTTCCGAGGCGATGCGTGCGATTATGAAGGTGGATTATTCACTGTTCCACAGAGAGCAGATGTATTATGACCCGGAAAATAAAATCGATAATATTGTAGTCATGAAACAGGTTCTTCCGGACTTTATCCTGATGCCGAATGTCGGCAGCAGAGGTGTCATGTGGCAGGATATTTCGGAAAAGAAAAGAGATACACCGGCAAGATTTGTGCTTTCTGCATTTTTCAACGGCAATCTTGAAAACAGTCTGATTAACATGGCAGCAGTTTACCGCTGGGAAATCTGCCGTACTGTACAGGGCAATTACTGGAATGATGTCCGGGAACATTCTCTTACATCCGAGTACTGCGATTATGTACAGTTTTACCGAAAGAATAAAGATCTGACGGAAGAAGCCAAAGAAAAAATCAGGGCACAGTTTAAAAGCTGTCGTAACAGTTACCGTGAAATGTTTGCAAAGGATTATGACGTATGGGTTAAATACGAATCCCAGAACTCTATCCGATTAAATAAGGTTGTGAGAGGAATTCTTTATATGTACTGTCCGTTTGCGGCAGAATATCGGAAAAAGCTTGAATCGCAGCCAATCTTTAATGCGGCATCAGCACGGTTTAACAGAGAAAATACAAAGAAAGTACGTGAGTTAAAGACATTTAATTCCAACGTATTAAAAAGAGGCGGACAGGTTACTGAAGTGTTACAGAAGAATCTGGATTTTTATGAATTAGGATAAGAAGAAGGAGAAGACAAATGTTTAGTCAGTTATTTGGTGAATATCTGGTAAGTGAAGAAGTACTTACACCGGAGCAGTTAAGAGAAGTATTGGATGAACAGGCAACAGCAAAGGTCCGTCTGGGAACGATTGCGATTGCAAACGGATATATGACACAGAACGAAACGGAAGAAGTCAATCATTTACAGACACAGTATGACAGACGTTTCGGTGATATTGCGGTAGAAAGAGGCTATTTATCAGAACGGGAAGTGGATGAACTTCTGGAGCAGCAGGGTTGCGCATTTATGAAGTTTTTGCAGATTATGTTTGAGAAAAAATATATTACTGCCAGCGAACTGGATGAATATCTTGACAGCTTTCAGACATCCAAGGGCTTTTCAAAGTCCGAAATGGAAGCGTTAAAGGAAGATGATATTGACGGGATTGTACCGTTGTTTGCATTTTCTGCAAAACCGTATGTAACTGATATTGTGGCATTGATTTTGAGAAATCTGACAAGATTTGTTACACAGGATTACTATATCGGTTCAATTAAACGTGTGACAGAAATCCGGTATCAGAGTATTATCGGACAAAAAACATACGGTTCTCATGTTATTTATACAGCATTTGTGGCAGGGGAAAATGAAGATGGACTGCTTGCGCTTGCATCCGATTTTTCAAAGGAAGAACTGGTACAGGCAGACAGCTATACATATGACACATTAAGCGAACTGGTTAATATGTGCCTTGGTCTGTTTGTAACGGCAATCAGCAAGGGTGAGTTATTTGTAGATATCGAACCGCCGTTTGTCTATGAAAACCAGACACTGACCGGGGACGGATATATTGTTCCGCTTTATGTCCATGGCAAAGAGACAGAAATTTTTATTGCTGTAGACAGTGATGTTCAAATCGGTGTAAAGCCGACATCTATTGATATTCAAAAATGTGCCGACAGTGAGGTAGCAGACGGTGTTAAAAAGGTCATGATTGTAGATGATTCTGCTTTTATCCGTAAGACATTAAGAAATATTCTTGAAGAAGCAGGCTATGGTATTGTCTGTGAGGCTGTAAACGGAGAAGAAGCCGTTCAGTTATATAAAGAGTATAAACCGGATATTGTCACAATGGATATTACGATGCCGGTTATGGACGGTGTTACGGCATTGGAAAAGATTAAAGCATACGATAATACAGCAGATGTCATTATGGTGACGTCAGCCGGACAGCAGAAGAAAGTGATTCAAGCATTAAAGCTGGGGGCATATGAATTCTGCATGAAGCCGCTGGATAAGGATGAATTGTTAAAAGTATTTAAAGAACTGAATGCATAAAATACATAAAAACGGGAATAATACAGGTATTGCAAAAGTATATTTTGTAGTGCCTGTATTTTAAAATTGTACTAAATTAAGAACTATGCAAAAGAGTATTGATTTTATGATACATGAATGATATTATAATGCACGTAAGGATTGTTACAATATTGTCAAAGTTGCGATGAGCAATTTTTTTATTTAGCAATCAGTGTATACAATGTGCAGAGATTATGCAAGGAGGAATTCAAAAATGTTACAGAAGGAACAGTGGAATGGTTTCGAAGGTAGACTTTGGAAAGAAGAAATCAATGTAAGAGATTTCGTTCAGAACAACTACAAGCCATATGATGGTGATGAAAGTTTCCTTGAAGGTCCTACAGAAGCAACAAACAAGCTTTGGGGAAGACTTCAGGAATTACAGAAAGAAGAAAGAGCAAAGGGCGGCGTACTTGACATGGAAACAGAAGTTGTTGCCGGTCTTACAGCATATGGCCCTGGATATATAGATGAATCAATGAAAGACCTTGAAAAAGTTGTAGGTCTTCAGACAGATAAGCCATTAAAGAGAGCATTCATGCCTTACGGCGGTATCAAGATGGCAGAAGAATCTTGCAAGAACTACGGTTATGAACCAAATCCGGAATTACACAAGATTTTCACAGAATATCATAAGACTCACAATCAGGGTGTTTTCGATGCTTACACACCAGAGATGAGAAAGGCTCGTCACAGCCACATCATCACAGGTCTTCCGGATACTTATGGCCGTGGACGTATCGTAGGTGACTACAGAAGAGTTGCTCTTTACGGTATTGACTACCTTATGGAAGAAAAGAAGAAAGATCATGCAAACTGCGGATGCGGAACAATGACAGACGATGTTATCCGTTTAAGAGAAGAAATCTCTGATCAGTACAAGGCTTTAGCAGGCATGAAGAAGATGGCTGAAAGCTATGGTTATGATATTTCACAGCCAGCTAAGGATGCTAAGGAAGCTGTTCAGTGGTTATACTTTGGTTACCTTGCTGCTATCAAGACTCAGAACGGTGCTGCTATGTCAGTAGGTCGTGTATCTACATTCCTTGATATTTATATCGAAAGAGATCTTGAAGCTGGAAAGATTACAGAAAAAGAAGCTCAGGAATTAATCGATCATTTCGTTATGAAGTGCAGAATGGTTAAGTTCGCAAGAATTACATCATACAACGAATTATTCTCAGGTGACCCTACATGGGCTACTCTTGAAGTAGGTGGTACAGGTATTGATGGACGTTCAATGGTTACAAAGAACGACTACAGATTCCTTCACACACTTGAAAACATGGGACCTTCACCGGAACCAAACTTAACAGTACTTTACTCATCAAGACTTCCTGAAAACTTCAAGAAGTATGCTGCTAAGATTTCTGTTGATACATCTTCAATCCAGTATGAGAACGATGATGTTATGAAGGTTACATGGGGTGATGATTATTCAATCTGCTGCTGTGTATCTGCTACACAGACAGGTAAGGAAATGCAGTTCTTCGGAGCTAGAGCTAACCTTGCTAAGTGTTTACTTTACGCTATCAATGGTGGTGTGGATGAAAAAGATGGTAAGCAGGTTGGACCAGCTTTCAAGCCTATTACATCAGAATATCTTGATTATGATGAAGTTATTGAAAAGTTCGATGTTATGATGGATTGGTTAGCAGACCTTTATGTTAATACACTTAACCTTATCCAGTATATGCATGATAAGTACTACTATGAAGCAGCAGAGATGGCTCTTATTGATACAGATGTTAAGAGAACATTTGCTACAGGTATTGCTGGTTTCTCTCATGTAGTAGATTCACTTTCAGCTATTAAGTATGCTAAGGTTAAGACAGTACGTGATGAAGAAAAGGGTATTGTTGTTGATTACCAGATTGAAGGCGACTTCCCTAAGTATGGTAACGATGATGATAAGGCAGATGATATAGCTGTATGGCTTCTTAGAACATTCCTTGAGAAGATTAAGAAGAGACATACTTACAGAAATTCAGAGCCTACAACATCTATCCTTACAATTACTTCTAACGTAGTTTATGGTAAGTATACAGGTACAATGCCTGACGGACGTAAGGCTGGTACACCATTATCACCAGGAGCTAACCCAAGCTATGGTGCTGAACAGAATGGTCTGTTAGCTTCACTTAACTCACTTACAAAGCTTCCATATGAGTGGGCATTAGATGGTATTTCTAATACACAGACAATGAATCCGGATGCTTTAGGTCATAATGAAGAAGAAAGAGTTGCTAACCTTGTAAACGTTATGGATGGTTACTTCGATCAGGGTGCTCATCACCTCAACGTAAATGTATTCGGTAAGGATAAGTTACTGGATGCTATGGAACACCCAGAAAAGCCAGAATATGCGAACTTCACAATCCGTGTATCTGGTTACGCTGTTAAGTTCATCGACCTTACAAAGGAACAGCAGATGGATGTAATCTCTAGAACATTCCATGACAGAATGTAATCAGAGATTTTAGTAAGTTTTAAAAATTAGCCAAAAGCCTTGAAAATACAGTGTTTAAGCATGTTTAATCCAATTTCAAGGTTTTTGGCTTAAATTATTTATATGTTATAATTTATCACAAATTATCATAACTTGATAAAATAAGTGTGTAAAAAGTGTGTAGTAAAGTGTGTACTACTCAATTTAACAAAAAGGGAATAAATATATGAAAAACAATAGAATAAATGACCGTAAAAAATAGGCATACAGATTTTTATTTCTGTATGCCTAAAATTATTATTTTGATTTTCGTTCAAGATTTATCATGTGCACTTTGTCCATTAGCGGCGTTTTAATTTTATTGCTTTTGCAAGAGACTAACAACGCAGGGATATCTTTGTTCAAACAATGTGAATCATAATAGGGCTGCTCTGGATATACATAAGTATGTGATGGATTAACTCGTTCATCAGCAACAAAGCACTGTCTTAAGCGCTCATATTGAATTCCAAAAGCCTTGGCAATATCCGCAAATTCATTACAGAAAGTAACCTTTGTTGCTATCCAACAGTTTTCCATGTACTTCGCTAATTCTGCGGTTTTCCAATCAACATAAATATAACTAAAAGCCCCATTTTTGACCCTTGAATATAGTTGAGTGACTTTGCAACAATAATTTTCGTTTCCACCAAGAACAACGAAATTAGGAGATTCTAAGCTGTGCTGTGTTGTACCGTAATACTCAGGAGAGATTACAACTTTCATCTTTCTATATATAAGAGTATATGAGTAAAATAGAGTAAATAATGGTCAAAAAACCATCGACATCCGACCTCATGCACGATATAATATATGTAATCTAATAAGAAAATAGTGTTATCATTACTGCTTTGATAAGAGCGAATGGTAGCCATAGATATGAATTCATAGGAACGGAATGGTTGAACCCTCAGGGTGACAGTGTCATCATTTTGTCAGCGAGAGCCGTTTTACTTGAATGATTTTCTGTTTTCTTATTTTGACACAAATTGACAGGAAGGTTAGAATAATCAAGACTTTCCTTGACTTAGATTTACAGATAATGATATGTGTTTTCTGCATGGACTTGAACTCCTAAGGTTCAACCATGGTTAAACCCGTGAGAAACAAAAAGGGTATAACTTGGAGTTCGATTCAAGGAATGTCGCCTGAGATGTCGAAATAAGAAATAGAGGTAATTCATCACGAAAGTGATTGGATTCATAGATATGGCGACCGTAGCCAAAAGGCTGAAAAAGCCTGAAAATACGGCATTTGTTCCCTTAGTTAAATGGATATAACGGGGTCCTCCTAAGACTCTATTGTAGATTCGATTCCTATAGGGAACGCTCATTTAAGCAGTAATGACTAGAAAATCATTGCTGCTTTTTTCATGTAAAAATGGCAGTTTCGGTGACAAATTTGTCAGCGAAATATGGCATGGAGAACTGATTTTGTCAGCGAAAATGATTTCTTGTCACCAATCCATATTTTTCAAAACTGTCATCCGTAGGGATTAAGTATAAAGTAGGATGAGGTTTGGGTTGTAAATATAAGAAAAGGTGGAAAGAAAAACGTTATATTCTTGCCAAAAAAGGCCTGTCGGAAGAGTCCGTTCAGATTAGATGAAAAATAATCTATGCTTCACTATCCCTTGGTGGAAAGTTTATTAATCTTGGGTTATCTTTCATGGCCAGATGAACGGTTCGTCCATACTTTGAATCAGAGCATGGATGGGCACAGGAACAGCCATTTTTCCTGCTTGCCAGAGGGCAGCGATATTTTATTCTTGCTTTTGAAGGTTCCGTTCCATCATGGTTCATTTTTAACCCGGCCAAGCATACAGGAACTCCATCTTTGCCAATGGTGAAATCATCTTTATATTTGACCTTGATTCCACGTTTTTCATTCAGGTCAATAAAAGGAGAAATGCCATTTTTACGGCAGTACAGATAATAAGGCATGGCATCGTGGGCAGAATCTAAAAGCCATTTGTTAACATGAAAATCAGGAAGAAACGATTTCATACGGAAATAGGTTTCAAGGAAGCCATGGGAATCATGTTTCGAAGCAGGATTCAAAAGCGGAAAAATAGGAAGATCACTGTCAGAATCAGAAGCAACTATCATGTAAAGATCATAGCCATGATAAAAACAGTCCCTGGATGAATCCCAGCCGATATCACAATCGGGTTGGGAAAAATACCGGTCACATTTGCAGTCAGTAATGCCTTTTTCTGCGCAGTCACAGATACGTTTCCTACGTTCTCTGTGTGATGTCATTACCGGAGTCCCATCTCCGGCAACTGCAAGAGATTCCGGTGTAATAAGTTCACGTTTAACAGACTGCTCAAGGAACTCTTTCTGGTATAGTCTGAATAAAGAACCGTAAGGATGCTCATCAATGGAGAAAGATTTCTGCTCAAGTGTCTTGAACAGCTGTTCAACGGTAGTTTTTTCAACAGATTCCGCTTTAGCCCCTTTTTGTTTAGGCTTTTTGACTTCTTTAGACTTAACAGGGCGGACATGAGGGTTAAGGTTATCTGAATCAGAATCCCAGAGGCGGTTCAGAAAATCATAAAAGGTACCAACACCAGGAGTATCACCAACCTCAAAACCACTAAGAATGGCATAGAGAGGGTTTATTTTAAGCTGTGCAGCCCAGTCTGTCAGTAAAGTGACCTTGAAATCAATAGATAACAGGTAAGAACGCTGCATGCAGGAAGGAGTTCTTGGTCTTGGACCGAAGACAGAATATCGGCTACGCATCAGTTCATCAGTATAAGACAGATCGAGGTTCCAGAAACGGTCAATGATGTCCCATGTAGAACGGGAAAGAGCATCAGGATTCGGATAATATTTACGAAGATTTTCAACAACAAAATTTTGGTAGGTGGAATGACCACCAGTGTTAACAGGTAACAAAAAAATCGCCTCCAATCGAAAATATGACTTATAAATAAGGGCGCGAAGCGCCGCATTTTTCGATGGATTTGTCAAGAAAATTTGACAAAAAAAGTGGGGGATTTTAATAAAAAAGGAATCTGAAAGCCTTGAAATTACTGGCTTAGAGATTCCGAGAGATTATTACTATGACAAGGAGGAACTAAAAGTTGGACATCATCTGGAAGGAACAGGGTTTTATATATAATGAAGAATACAGGGAACTGAATGAACAAACGCTTTTGCTGGATGGCAGACTTTCCCGGGAGGAGGCGGCTGCGCATCCTCATGTCTACTGTGATATTCAGGAGGCTTTTGCCGGTCGTGAACTTTCGGAAGGGAGTCTGGAAAATCCCACTATCATGTACATTGTTCCAAATGTCTATTGGATTGATGACCCTCTGGCAACAGATACCCTGCAAAAAAAAGAAGGGGATAGAGCTCCCTTCGGTATGCATGTAAACAGCAGATCTTTAAAAATAGTAGGATTATCCGAAAAGCCGGAAAACATAGTGATTGCAGGCAACAGAGGGCAGTCCCATGCCTGCAACGGAAATTATACTCTGTTTAGTTTTCAGGTGGAGGAATTGTTCCTTGCCAATCTGACGCTGGGAAACTATTGTTGTATAGATTTAGTCTATCCGACGAATCCGGCACTGAATCAGCAAAAGAGAACGGAGTCTGTTACCCAGGCACAGCTTGCTTTTCAGGAAGGAGAAAAACTCTGTGCCGACAATTGCCGTTTTGTGAGTCGGTTAAATCTGGTTCCCGTTTGTGGGGCAAAACGCGCATTGTATCGGAATTGTCATTTTGAGAGCACAGATGATGCTTTAAACGGAAACGCAGTGTATGTAGGCTGCGATTTTGATTTTTACGGTAATCGGCCCATTTATCAGGCAACAGGAACGGGAGCTGTGTTTATTGACTGCATTTTCCGTAGCAGGATTAAGACTTTGGGAACGGAGGCAGAACAGTATCTTACCAAGGAGGGCGGTCAGATCGCTTTGATTGATTGCTGCTATGAAACAGCGGAAAACGTGCCTGTGAGAGTTGACTGGACGAAATATCCATTGCTCTCTTTAAAATGTTATCAGTACGGAGTTGTTCAAAACGGAAAGCCGGTCATACTTGGAGGCGGTGGCAGCGAAGAAACGGTACAGCTTCAGGGTAAGAAAGCGCTGGAAGCCTATGTTTTCGAATATGAGGCAAAGAGATATATCAATATTGAAAATCTGCTTGGGGGAAGTGAGGGCTGGAATCCTCTGGGAGAACCGGAAATTTCGAAAAAAGCCGGGAAGCTGCGAATTCCGACTTTTATGCATTTGCAGACAGACAGGGAAAAAATTGTCTACGGAGAAGATGCTATTCATGTTACCGCGAAGGTATTCCTCTTTTCCGGAGAGGAATGCCGGGAGAGGGTTGACTTTCGATTGGAGAAAAGAGATACAGTTTATGCAGAACTGATTCCGGAAACGGAGCATTCCTGTCGAATTGAAAATCGCAATCACAGTGAGCAGGAAAAGCAGCTTGTGGTTCATGCGTGTACGGAGAGCGGTCTGGAGGCTGCGGTTGCCATTTCTGTGGAACCCTGCCTCTTTCCAGCACCGAAACTGACAGGAGAACCTGTAATGAAGATGGAAAGAGAAATGGGATGTGTGACTCTTTCCTATGCTCTGTCTTCAAAGGAACGCACGGATGCGTCGGAGATTTCCTGGTACAGGTGTGATACCGCAGCGGGAGAGGGTGCGGTACTCTGCGCTGTGACCAAAAGAAGCATTCCGCTTCAATGCTATCGTTTGACAGCGGCTGATATTGGAAAATATATAAAGGCAGTCATCATTCCCAGACTTTCGGGAAGTTTGCCGGGAATTGCAAAAGAGGTTATGACATCTTTTCCTGTGACGGAAGACGAAGTGGATGAGAAGTATTTATTTACAGATTTCTCTGAATTACCGGATGAAAATCAGCCGGAATTAAGAAGGGGAAGCTGGACTTTGGATTGTGCAAGACCGGTCGACATAGAGATTAACTCGTCCACCTTTGGCAGTTGGGAGATGGATAGCAGTATTCCGGCCTGGCAATATGGGGAGACAGGCAATGGAAGCAAGGGTGTGGGGTTCTATCAGAATACCCAGGGCGCCAGACTTCGGTTTGCTCCCGTCTTAAAACAGTATGGTGATATGAGCCTGACGGTAAAGGCTGACCCTGCAAAGACGGCGGGGCAGGGGTTTGGCAGTACAGGACAATACATGGATTTTGGAATCAAGTTTGATGTAGAAAAGTTGACAGGATATGCTTTGCGGGTAATCCGCGTAAAAGAAGCTTCTGATGCAGTAGCAATGGCGCTGGTAGAATACAGAGAAGGAAAGAGCAGCTATCTGACTGCATTACAGTTGGTTTCCTGTTATCTCACCGGCTTTTGTGTAACTGTCAGATTGGAAGGAAAAACGCTGATTGCTACGGCTGAATGTGATACACCTCAGCCTGCTTATCAGATGGAAAAAGGCTATGCACATGAGGTACGGTTGGAGTCGGAGGTGTCGGTAAATCCGGAGGGCGGAATTTTGATCTGGCATACGGGAACACCGGGAACGGGCGGCTGGCAGAACACGACTATGCTCCATAGTATAGAAGTGGAATGGGAAACAGATAACAAGAATTCTTTAACTCCCATCATCAAATGACCATTCTGATTTTTCATGAATTGTTGTAGCTTTCATACGGAAAATCCTATATAATTGTGAGCAGGAACAATGAATTGAATGAAGAAATATGACAAATTAGGGTTTTACAGTAGAAAATAGATTCTATAATTTTAAAAGGAAGTGTGATTGACATAAATACAACAAAAGGGATGACGGAAGGTAATTGCATGAAACTGATTGTTCAGTTTTTTCTTCCGATTCTGGCAGGTAATTTTTTTCAACAGTTTTATAATTTTATAGATTCGGTTATTGTTGGAAAGGGAATAGGAGATGCAGCATTAGCGGCTGTGGGAAATACCGGTTCCGTGCATTTCTTTATCCTTGGATTTATGATTGGACTTACAGGAGGGCTTGGAATTTATATTTCACAATCCTTTGGAGCACAGGATTATGGAAAAATGAGACAGGAAACAGCTATGTCAGTGCTGATTTGTCTTGGAATCGGTGTTGTTGTTACAATACTTAGTCTGTTAGCAATGACACCTTTATTCACTTTTCTGAATACACCGCAGGACATGATGAAGGATACGATCAGTTATTTTAGAATCATTCTGATAGGCAGTACGGTAACAGTATGCAACAATTTTGCCATGACATTGTTGCGATGCGTGGGAAATAGCAGAGTTCCGCTCATTGCAATGATTCTTTCTTCCATTATAAATGTCATATTGGATGTTTTGTTTGTATTTCCGGGGAAAATGGGAGTATCCGGTGCAGCGTTGGCAACTGTTTTGGCACAGGTGTGCTCCTTGCTGTACTGTTATATTTATATACGCAGAATAAAAGAGTTAGAATTTACGGCAACAGACTGGAAAGTCAGAATACATATTGTAAAATATCTTATGCTTAAGGGCATACCGGTAGCAGTCATGAATTCTGTCACATCATTTGGAGGAATGATCTTACAATATTTCGTGAATGCCATGGGAACTCTTTATGTTGCGGCATATGCAGCCTGTATGAAATTATGCAGCCTTTTTGAACAGGCGGGAGGAGCAGTAGGACTTGCGATACTTACTTTCACAGGTCAGAATTACGGTGCAAATAAGATAAAAAGAATTAGAAGAGGAGTATGGGATGGCATCTTACTGTCTACGTTAATCAATATTCCTATATGCCTTGTACAGCTTATCATTCCGGAGATACTGACAAGGCTTATGTTAAATAATCCGATTGTTATATCTTATACCAGAGAATTCCTTTTCGTCACAGGAATTGCCATTTTCCCTTTGGGATGGCTTTTTGTCACCAGAAGTGCATGTCAGGGATTGGGTAAAACATTTGTACCAATGCTTTCCGGAGTACTTGAGGTTGGAATGCGTGTGGTTACAGGCTTCCTACTGGTACCCCGGATGGGATTTCAGGGAGTGGTCATTGCAGAAGTATCTGCATGGTGTGGGGCAGCAGTGATGCTATGTGTTACATACAATATATATATAAAACGGCTGTACCAAAGGTAATTGATGGTTCGGCATTCCTTGGAATTATACTATATGGGATTTTGGAAGGATACAGATGAAAGATTCCGAGAGCACATATTATTAATAGGGAGGTTTTTTATATGAAATATTATATTTGTGAGCATTGTGGAAATATCATTGAATATGTGAAGGAGTCAGGTGTTCCAGTTATGTGCTGTGGTCAGAAGATGACAGAGATTGTACCGGGAACCAGTGATGGAGTACATGAGAAGCATGTACCTGTTGTAATAGTGGATGGAGACAATGTCATAAAGTTGTTCACATTCAGCTACAAAATCAGCTAATTTAATTAACAGTTTTGCCTGATTTTTTGTAACGGCTTTTTTCCACACGAAAGTATATTTATTGCATATTAAATATGAATAACAAAAAAATGAGGGGGAAAATGAAAAAAGCATGCAGAAGAAGCCTGCTTTTGTAGTTGTAATAATAACATTTGTAAGTCGGCAAACAGGATGATTTTGACTTGTCCGTGTTTTTATTTTGTCTGTAATTCAACCCCGACAAATAAGGTATTCACAAGGAATCCCTTATTTCCCTTCCCAAATCTTGGGGGTAATGGTCTACCGAAGGTAACAAGTCAAGGAGTGGTACTGCCTTGCGGTATGGACATGAAAAAATTTCCTGCCCCTTGCTTGCTTTAAAAACCAAAGCCTTTATGTGCTATCTAATAAAGACAGAACATTCGGGGTATCTGTATTGCTTTACGATAACACAGACATTTTAAAGGATTGTTTAAATAAGGCGAAGGATTAAACTGGTAATAATTGTAAAGGGCTATATGTTTTATCAAGCAGCATACACGAACTTATATTAGTTCCTGATAATGGTGATATGAATAAAAATTATATGATGCAGATGGTGCGTGAAGTTAATTCAACAGAAGTCAGACCAGATGAAATATAATGGTAAGAAATAATTGACGTTTAGCACTATGTGAGTTAGCATAGTGGTAGACAATTACTTCTTTGTATCACGCAAATCTAATTTTCCGAAATTCTTCATAAAAAAGGAAATATAATTTTTCAAAAAGAAGCAAGGTGAAAAGAAGAAAATGAATTTATTTAATGCAAAACTGGGGAAAAGAAAGTGAAAAAATAAATTCCATTTTTGGGGCTAAAAAATGGAAAAATAGTTTCCCCTGATACAAAAGCCTGTTTAGAACATATATCCATAAGAACCTTAAATATATCGTCCTGTTTTGGATATTGTAAAACTATGAGTGATTTATATGACAGAAAGAAGGTTAAATATGATAATTGAAAAGGAATATTTTGATTCAGAAGAAGTCAGGAAAGCGAATGCCATGAATGATAAGACGATGGCACCACCAAGAAGAATACGTCTTACGACAACGGACAGTAACAAATATTATGCCAAAGCTGTATTTGTAGCCGATAAAGAAAATATAATTACCGGTGAGCTTCTTTACAGACCAGATTTTCAGGAGTCAGAAGAGGGAGTGGCATTCAGTGAGGTTGTTGTTAAGCAGACAGCAGATGTGGAAGAATATTTCAAGAATCTTATAAGGTTTGAAGGCTATAAAGTGATTCCGGAAGAATATGATGAGAGTGATATGCTTATGCATTATGATGAGCTGAGCATACAGGCTAATAAGCTTTTGTTTCTTGAGAGACGGGAGAAGTAGATATGACAGATACGCAGAATGAGGTGTTTAAGACACCAGTAAACAAGATAAGGCTGTTTGAGCATGGGGCTCCGGGTTCGCGGAACCTTAAGCTTACAAGAAAATATTACACTGAAGATATGCCTGATGGAAGAGTAAAGCATATAGTGCAGAACATTACAGATCCGGATATTGTTCCTTATATACCTGATGGTATTGGTAACGGTACAGACAGACAAAGGATTCCGGCAGTATTGATTATTCCGGGAGGTGCGTTCAGACGCCTTGTATACAACTTTGAAGGTGAAGATGTTGCAAAGTGGCTTAATAGTATGGGAATAGCTGCATTTGTTCTTGAATGCAGACTTCCATCAGATGAACATGATAATGCAGAGGATGTCCCACTTATAGATGCTATGCGCGCAATGAGAGTTATAAGAGGAAGGGCGCAGGAATTCGGTATAGATGAAGCTAAGATAGGCGTTATGGGCTTTTCAGCAGGAGGCTTTATGGCAGCGTTATTATCAACAGCGTATGAAAGTGATGTGTATGCGGATTATAAGTATAAGGATGAATATGATAAACTATCAGCAAGACCAGATTTTGCTGTTTGTTCATATCCGGTTATAAGTATTGACGATTGTATTGAAGCAGGCAAAAGATATATGTCTGAGGAACAGGTGCTTGAGAGAATCAGTGACAGTAAGGCAAAGATACTGCATAAGTATAATCCGGATAAGCTTGTAAGACCGGATATGCCGCCAGTATTTATATGTGAAACGGATGATGACAGAACAACATTGTCTGAGAACAGTGTGGGTTTTTATATGGCAGCAAGAAAAGCCGGGGTAAGTGCTGAACTTCATATATTCAGAACAGGTGGCCATGGTTATGGCTGTGGTGATGATTTTGCACAGACTGGTGAGTGGAAAGTACTTTTTACAAAGTGGATTAAGAGTATTGGAATTATTAGTTAAGATGGATATGGTATACGAGGATAAAGATAAGATTATATTAAACAAGCCGGCGGGACAACTGTCGCAGAGCAGAAAGTCGTTTGAGATGGATCTTGTAAGTGAAGTTCTTACATATAGAAAAAGCAAGGGTGAAGAAGCTTACGCAGCTATAATAAACAGACTTGACCGTCCTGTATCAGGGCTTGTGCTTATGGCTAAGAATAAAAAGGAATCAGCAAGATTGTCTTTACTTATGCAAAAAGAAACACTATGTAAACTGAGCCAGCGAATGTTTTGGAAGCTTGGATGTGCTTAAAATGGATATTATTTTGAGATTGCCGTTGAAAGCAGAACATTCCATGATAGAATGTAATCTGGGATTTTGAAAAGAATAAAATATACAGGCTGAGAAGCTTTAGAAAAGCCGCATTCCCGCTATCGACGGGGTTGCGGCTTTTGAGTTACTTTTGTTATGAAATCAATGGATATACTATTAGTGTTAGCAGGCTAAACACAACTCGGAAAAGATTTTTTGGAGAATATTAATAATGAAAGAAAAAGAATGGGAAAAACTTTTAAGAATAAAAACAACCGGACGTGACGACACCAGGTCGGATACGTTCAGGTATCCATATGAGCCGACATCCTATGAAGTGTTAGAAAGACTAGCGAATACCGGGATAATAGGTAAAAATAATACCCTGTTAGATTATGGCTGTGGAAAAGGCAGAGTAAGTATTTTTATGGCATATCAGACAAAATGTCATTCTATTGGGATAGAATATGATGAACGGATTTACAACCGGGCGTTAGCAAATAAAACTGACGCAGTTTCGGGGAATAAAGTGAAGTTTTTATGTGTTGATGCAGTAGGCTTTAAAATTCCGGATAACGTGGACAGATTTTTCTTTTTCAATCCATTTTCAGTTGAAATATTTAAGAGTGTTCTGGCGAATATTATAGACAGTTATTATGAAAATCAAAGAGAAATGCTTGTTATGTGTTATTATCCGTCAGATGAGTATCTTATGTGTCTGTCACAGGAATATAATGTAACATTTGTTGAAGAAATTGATTGCAGTGACATATCCGATGGTGAAAGCAGACGGGAGAAGGTAGTCGTGTATAGAGTGGGGGAGAAATAGTTTTTTTATAAAAAAGATATATCACAAAAACAGTAAAAAGTGATACAATGCAGATAATAACATTGCAGGAGGATCACAACAATGGAACACATTTCAAGAAACGAAGCATTTGAATTACTCAAAAAATACAACAAAGACCCATTTCACATTCAGCATGCGCTGACTGTGGAAGCGGTGATGAAGTGGTATGCGAATGAACTGGGATACGGCGATGATGCACAATACTGGGGAATCGTAGGACTTTTACACGATATAGATTTTGAACTGTACCCGGAACAGCACTGTATTAAAGCGCCGGAGCTTCTTAGGGAAGGCGGTGTATCGGAAGATATCATTCACGGTGTTGTTTCACACGGCTATGGCATTACGGTGGACGTAGCACCGGAACATGAAATGGAAAAGGTACTTTTTGCAGCAGATGAGCTGACAGGACTGATCTGGGCGGCGGCATTAATGCGCCCGTCTAAAAGCACAAAGGATATGGAATTAAAGTCCTTAAAAAAGAAATATAAAAGCAAAGGATTTGCGGCAGGCTGTTCCAGAGAAGTCATTGAGCGCGGCGCAAAACAGCTCGGATGGGAGCTGGAAAAGTTGCTGACCATGACATTGGCGGCAATGGCTGCATCGGAAGACTACATTAACGAAGAAATGGAAAAAGAAAATGTTTAAAACACCGAAGGAATGTTATGATTATATCGTGAAAAATGAACTGGAAATGGCAGTTATCGGGGCGATGATGCAGCAGACGGACAATTATTCAATTGCGGAAATTGCAGACGCGAGATTTCACAACAGGGAAGGGAAAATTTCCTTTACTTCCGCAGGATACAAAATTAATATCGAAGTGACAGATGACGAGATTGTGACTGCGGTTTTAAACGGATTGTATGTCAGCGCATTTTTATCAAGAAAAGACGATAACTACCGGGTGCATTTTTTAGTGTCGGGATACCCGGCTGAAATGAAAGCGCGTTTTGAAGAAGAAATCACAAAAGAGGTTGTAAGATACATGATAATGTCGGTCATTATGGCATGCAGACTGGACAGTGAGAAGAAATTAAAAATATACATCGGAAATGAATAAAATTTCCTTATAATAATGATTGATAAAACATGAACTGTGAAGATATGGTAAAGATACCGGAATTGGAAAACGTACTGCTTTTAAGAGCAGGAGCAGGCGGTATGAAAAATATTGTCCGGTGGATTTATTTTGCAGACTGCCTACAGTGTGTGCAGAGTGAATACAAAGTGGAAGATTATATTCACGGCGGGGAATTTGTAATTCTGACAAACCGCAGTGTCACAGATAACAAGGATACATTGATAGGACTTATCGGAAAAATGCTTGCGCATGGCATTTCAGCGCTGGGAATCAATGAAGGGCAGATTTCCGATGAACTGATACAGTATGCCGATGGAAATGACCTGCCGCTGTTTGAACTGCCGGAGAAATATCCGCTGATAGACCTCTCCCAGATACTCTGCAACAAACTTGTGCTGGAGGAAAACAATAAAAATCTGGAGGAACAGCTTTTTACTTCAATTCTGGATTCAGAACATTTAAACAGAGAAAGCATTTTAGCACAGGCACGATACTTAAATGTGGACTTTTCAGGCGGGTTCTGTGTGGTTGAATTTGCGTTAAAGGCAGCACAGAATCAGAACGGGGATTCGCTGGCACTGGGGCGGGAACTGCGCCATATTATCAGTATGGAATTTTCCTTTTATACGGCATCGGATATTTTAATGCTTTCCCAGACAGGGTCTGTGCTGGCACTGGTATCGTCAGAACGGATAAAAGAAGAAGATTTAAAAATGATTCTGAGTATATCCGTCTTCTTATCAGTCAGAAACCAAATGATTATCCGGAAATAAGGAAGATTCTGAAGGAACTCATTAATGAAGTCAACAGAATTGGAATAAATATCAACCAGATAGTATTTAACAATAATGCCGGGCTGTATTCCAAGGAAGATAAGACACAGCTGATAGCTTATATGCGGAAACTGAATCAGAAGGTAGATGAGGCGGTGGTAAAGATTGGCAATCAGTAAAATCCTTAATATGAAGGATTGTGGTGGGCATTTTCACGGAAAACATCTAAAGAGATCTCTTGATTATGTGATGAATCCGGAGAAAACACAGGATGGAAGGCTTATAGGTGCAATCAACTGTCAGGTCGATTCTGCTTTTGAACAGATGAAAGCTACAAAACGGAAGTTTGGAAAAGTTGATAAAAGGCAGGGATAGCGGTATGGTTTCGGTATTCAAATTGAGGGAATAAGAATAGACAAAGTTTTTTTACTTTCTGTTCTGTTGATTTTTGCTTATATCGTGATTTTCTGCAATGAGTATTGAAAACCTTTTTTTCTAATGTTAAAATTAAGTAAAGATTAAAAGACATAATATATATTTCAGATAATATTAATTTCATTGAGAAAAGCTGTGAGCAGCATATACATGAGTAGACATTGTTAATTTACAATACATAAAATGTAGACAGACAAGGAGGTTGGTTTATGTCAAGGATAACGGATTATGCTTTTTTATTTCAAAAATCATTTGGAACATCAGGAGTGAATTCAATAGGTAGTTTTCAGTTGTCCCAGTTGAATAGCAGTTCTGTTCAAGCACAATTAAAAGCTGCCGGAATTAACACGAATAGTAAACAATATAAGTCTGCTGTAAAACAAATGATGTCTGCTGGAAATGGTGCAATGTATGGCAATATTCAGGGAATAAAAAATCTGATGAGTCATTATGATAAGGACGGAGATTATATTAATCCTGTAAATGGATTGTCAGGACTTTTAGTGACAGATGAAAATGAAAGTTCGAGAAAAAAGATTATATCAATTCCGGATAGCAGCAAAGAAGAAATGTATGAACTGACAAAAAAAGAATTTCTGCGTGAAAATGGTGTATGCAATGGTGATACAACAAGACGCTCAGATGTATATAACAATTTGTATCGTAAAATGCAGAAGAAAGACAGACTGGCTGCCGGGTACACTCTTGAAAAATATGAGAGAATTTACAGACAGGCATTTTATGATGCAGCAAAAACGGCTGATCCTAACTGGGAAATTGGTAAGCCAATCAAAGAGGGAGCATTAGATAATGTTACAAGAGAATCAATAGAAGCTAAGAAATCTCTTGCTCAGTCAACGGTAGATACTAAAATTTGACATATGGATACTATTGCCTTTGGACATATGAAGGAAGTGAATATGAAGCTGGAACATTTACAGCAAATTCCACTTCGGCAAATTCTCCGTGGAATACAATGAGTTTGAGATTTAATGTGTACTAAGGAGGATTTGCAATATGCAGATTAATTCTAATTATTCTATGAATGGTGTGCCGTGTGAAACTAGACGTAAGCAGGATAATATCCCTCAATTTAGTACAGAATGTGTTACTCAGGAAAATGAAAATATAAATCCATATATGGCAGAAGCAGATTTTGATGAAAAAGCATTTGGTATGATTCTTTTACGGATGAAGGAATGATAAATACAGTTGATGAAAATGTGACACCTGGAATTTCAGTTCAAGCTCCTGCACCAGCAGTGTCAAGCGTAAAGGTAGTTGCAGCGCAAATAAAAAGTGATGGATATGTGTATGTTACAGTGCAGGTAGCTGGATATGGGAAAAATATTTATGCGATATCTGTCATATAAGGAATTGTATGATTACATAAATGACAGAACAGAGAGGTGATTCAATTAAATGGAAATATCAAATAATTATAGCACAGCAAAAGTGTGGAACACATCGAATAAAAATGTTTCTAAACCTTCTGAACAAAACAAATGGAAATTAACAGATTCTTTAAAAGAGAAGATTGTTGATCTGGCAAAAAAAGATGCACAGGACAATGTATATATGGGAAATGCATTTATGAATTTGAGAAAGACGGAAGTAAGCAAAGTAGCCCCGAATAGAGCTGCTTTAATTGGAAAGTTTAGTCAATCAATGAATTCAGGTAATATGTCAGCAATGAAAGAAGTTGAGGAAGCAGACAAAAAATGGCTCTGTATGCTGTTTGGAATACCTTATGAGGCAAAATATCAGGGAACAGGGACAGGCTCGGCAATTCATGTATACAATGAAGCTGGCGAAGAAGTTTTGACCTATACAGGGGGAGTAGGCTGGCAGGAAAAAGAAACAAAAGCAGAGTCACAGGTTCATTCAGCATTAAAAATGACATATTATGAGGCATTTAGTGAGGCGAGAAAAGCATTAAATAGTGAAGAAAAGACTGGTAGTGTAGGTGAAAACATAATATTGCAAGATAATTTTGATATGAAGGCATGAAGTATTTGCTCCTTTTTCCTTGCACCGCTTACCATGACGGATGAACAGATGGAAAAGGGACTTGAAATTTTTGAAGAAGCATTAAAAGAAGCGTTAAACGCATAGCAGATAAGCAGACTATAGAACAGAAATCAAGATTTACAGCAGACGAACAATAGGCAAAGAAAGGGGCATAAAGAAGCATGAAAGGGTTTTCAATAAAAACAGAAATTGAAGAATACGATACATTTGAACAATTTGCAAAAGAAGCACAGCTTGGGGAAAAGGATTTAGTCCTTTGTGGTGAGCATACTTATAAGCAGTATGTAGAGCCGCTCTCACTCGGTGTACAGACACTTTTCCGTGAAAAGTACGGAAAAGGCGAACCGACAGACGGTGCGGTCGATGCAATTCTTGATGCGTTGCGGGATAAGAACTTTGACCGGATTGTTGCAATCGGCGGCGGTACAGTTATTGATATTGCAAAGGCGGTTGCCGTTGCAGCCCCTGAGGATAAAGTCGATGATTTATACGACCATGTCAGTGAACTTGAAAAAAGACATCCGTTGATTATCGTACCGACCACCTGCGGAACGGGCAGTGAAGTGACAAACATTTCCGTCATGAACCGTGTCAGCAAGGGTGTAAAAATGGGACTGGCATCCGATGCCATGCTCGCAGATAAGGCGGTTCTGATTACAAATCTTTTGGATTCCATGCCGTATCAGGTATTTGCGACATCATCGATTGATGCAATGGTTCACAGTGCAGAATCCTTTTTAAGCCCGAACGGTTGCAGTATTTCAAGACTTTTCTCGTCAGAAGCATTAAAATTGATTCTTACCTGCTGGGATAAGGTGGTAAAGGAAGGCGGAGAAGAGGCGTGGAAAAGGTATGCTGCAGAATTTTTAGAGGCTTCCAACTGGGCAGGACTGGGGTTTGGTTATGCGGGCTGTGCCGCCGTTCATGCGTGTGCCTATCCACTCGGTTCGGTATATCACATTCCGCACGGACAGTCCAATCAGTTAATGTTTCAGGACGTTATGAAAATGTATAAAAAGTTATGTCCGGACGGCAGAATCAACGAACTGGAAGCACTGATTGCGGAAAGCCTTCATGTTACACCGGATACGTCGCTTGAGACACTGTATGCTTTAATGGATAAGGTTTTAAAGAAAGCACCGTTAAAGGAATTCGGTGTCAGGGAAAGTGACCTTGCGCAGTTTGCAAAAGACGTCATTCAGACACAGCAAAGACTGTTAAGAAACAATTATGTTGAACTGACGGAAGAACAGATTCTGGAAATCTACCGTGCGGCATTTTAAAAGTTATAAAGAAAAAGCGTTACGGGACATCTGCTTTAAGGGCGGGTGTCCTGTTTTTGTCTGTAAAAATATACAGGGAATTGTATGCAGACCATTGAATTTTAAAATTGAAAGTCGTATAGTATGAATAAATATTCATGCAACTTGTTGCAGAACCGAATCTATCCGGTTTGTGAACGGCGTATTACCGTTTTACTGCAAAGTCGTTTAGGAAACGGGAGTGGTGTGAAAATATGTACGACTGGAAGAAAAGAGGAAGAAAAATGTTAAGTTACAGTGTATTTTTACCAAGCTATAGTGTAGGTGAGGACTGCTATCAACAGATACCGTATGTTACAAGAAAATACGGAAAGACCGCAGTCGTTATCGGCGGAAAGACTGCCATGGAAAAGGCGAGACAGGAGTTAGATGCGGCTGTTCAAGGTTCGGACGTTCAAATCCTGGATTACATATGGTACGGCGGTGATTCTAACTATGAAAATGTGGAAATGTTAAAGGCAGACAGCCGTGTGCAGGAGGCTGATATGCTGTTTGGCGTGGGTGGCGGACGTGCCTGTGATACGGTAAAGACACTTGCCGATATGTTAGACAAACCGTTTTTTACTTTCCCGACACTGGCATCAAACTGTGCGGCATGTACGGCAATTACCGTTATGTACAATCCGGATGGTTCTTTTAAGGAATATTACTATATGCATGCGCCGTCTTATCATACATTTGTGAATACAAAGATTATTGCAGATTCACCGGAAAAGCTTTTATGGGCGGGAATCGGCGATGCTTTATCCAAAGAGTGCGAGGTTTTATTTGCCAGCAGGGATAAATTTATTTACCATACACCGCTTATGGGACAGTGCATTTCCAAGGTTTGTACAACACCGCTTGTTGAGTACGGTGCAAAGGCACTGGAAGCGTGCAGAAATAACAAGCCGGATTTTGCGTTAGAGCAGGTCGCACTCGATATTATCATTTCAACGGGGATTGTTTCAAATTTTGCAACACACGAAAACCAGCCGGATCCGAAGGACAATTACTATTACAACAGTTCACTGGCGCACTGTGTTTACTACGGGGCTTCGACACTGCCGCAGTGCGAAAGACATCTGCACGGTGAAATTGTATCGTTCGGTGTGCTTTGCCTGCTGACCTATGATGGACAGTTAGAAGAGCGTGACCGCATTATGCAGTTTAATAAATCTGTCGGACTGCCGGTTACATTAGACGAACTTGAAATTTCACGAGAAGATTTAGTGAAAATTGCAGACAAGGCCGCCAGTGTGGTTGAATGGACATATGTTCCGGGCGTACCGACAAAAGAACGCTTCATTCAGGCAATGATTGACACGGACGAAGCAGGAAAGCGGTTATAATTTTGTTGTTTCGTGCTTAAATTTTTATCAAATTTTTATAATTCTCCCTTATTCCGGATTTATCAAAAGAATAGGGGAGAATTTTTTATGGAAAAGTGACAGTTGCTTTTGGGTGACTCTGTAAAAATTTATATTGAAATACAGAAGTACTTTGTACTACAATAGGATGACAGGAATTGCAAATAAATACGGCGCAGATACGATTCTTTCCGGTGCAGAGCTGATTTATATGCTACTTGTGCCATCAGCTTTTGAGTTTGATAAAGAAGAAAATGAAGGGAGTCGAGAAACGACATGAGTAGTGCAGAATTAAATAAAAACAAAAAAATACGGACAATGGAAACGGTAGTACAGAGTGTATTGATTCTGATTTTAATGATACTTGTAATTCTGCTTATGAGCGAAATCGGCAGATTACAGGGAACAGCAAGGGTTATTAATTATGCGGGGCTGGTGCGAGGTGCGACACAGCGGGAGGTAAAGCTTGAAATTACCGGTTATCAGAATGATGAACTGATTCAGTATTTAGACGATATTTTAAATGGATTAAAGTATGGGGACAGCAATTACAATCTGATAACACTGGATGATACAGATTATAATAAGAAGCTGGATGCACAGATAGAGTATTGGGGAAATTTAAAAAGGCAGATTCGCAAGGTGCGTGAGCTTGGATATGAAGATACCGATATTGTAGAAGTGAGTGAAACTTATTTTGATATGGCAGATGAAACGGTTTTTGCAGCCGAGAATTATTCCGTGCAGACGGCCGGAAAAATTCGCGCACTGGAGACAGCATCTGCGGTAGATATGCTGATTTTAGTGATCTTAATGATAATGCAGATGGTTTCGGCAGTCCGGATAACCAGAAAGAACAAGATTTTAGAGCAGAAAGCCTATATTGATTTACATACGGGACTGCCTAATAAGAGCCGCTGTGAGGAAATTTTTCATGATATGAGGGCAATTAAAGGTGAGGTTGCTTGTATTATTTTTGATTTGAATAATTTAAAAATTACCAATGATACGCTGGGGCATTCAGTTGGCGACCAGTTGATTATGAATTTTGCACGCCTTTTAAGAAATGTTGTTCCAATGAAGAATTTTGTCGGACGGTACGGAGGCGATGAATTTGTAGTGGTTATTTGTGATACATCCAAAGAGGAAGTTGAAAATATTTTAAATCAGTTACAGGAGGAAGTAGACCAGTTTAACCGGTACGGCAGAAACGAGACAATCAGTTATGCATATGGCTGGGCATTTTCAAAGGATTATACGGACTGCACGCTCCGGGTGCTGTTTGATAAGGCTGACCACTATATGTATGAAAATAAGCGAGACAAAAAGGAGGCTTCAAAAAATGAGTAAAACTAATAAAAATACAATGGATATGACACATGGCACGCTGTGGAATAAAATCCTGATTTTTGCACTGCCACTTGCGGCAAGCAGTATTTTACAGCAGCTTTTTAATTCCATTGATACGGCAGTTGTCGGACGGTTTGCCAGCAGTCAGGCACTGGCGGCAGTCGGCAGCAACAGTTCGCTGATTGCACTGATGATTAACCTATTTATCGGCATTTCACTCGGTTCAAATGTTGTTATTGCACATTATATCGGACAGCGCTCAGAAAAGAATATTCAGGCGGCAATTCATACGGCTATTGTGGTCGCCTTGGTGAGCGGCATTTTTGTTATGATATTCGGACAGTTTATTGCAAAGCCGGTATTAAGCCTTATGGGGACACCGGATGACGTTATAGATTTAGCGGTAGTTTATTTGAGAATTTATCTGCTCGGTATGCCGTTTATCATGCTGTATGATTTCGGTTCATCCATCCTTAGAAGTACAGGTGACAGCAGACGTCCGCTCTACAGCCTGATTGTTGCGGGTGTGATAAATACGGTGTTAAATCTTGTGCTGGTTATCGGATTTAAAATGGGCGTTTCAGGGGTTGCCATAGCCACTGTTATATCCAATATGGTCAGTTCAGGCATTATCGTATACATACTGACACATGAATCCGCACCGATACGGCTGGAATTTCGTAAACTGGCAGTAGCACCGGCAGAGTTAAAAAAGATATTGGTCATTGGTGTTCCGGCAGGAATACAGGGCATGATGTTTTCAATTGCCAATGTGTGTATACAAAGTGCAATTAACAGCTTCGGCTCGGATGCGATTGCGGGTTCTGCGGCAGCACTGAATTATGAATATTTTACATACTTTCTTGTCAATGCTTTTGCGCAGGCAACGGTGACATTTACCAGTCAGAATTACGGTGCGGGCGACTATGGACGCTGTAAGAAAATTTTTCATATATCCATGGTATTTTCACTGGTATCCTGCGGACTGCTCTCTATGGTGTTTGTTCTTGGGCGCGGCATGTTTCTTCGCTTTTACACCACAGATCCGGCGGTGCTTGAATATGCCATGACACGAATTTTAATAGCGACGACACTTGAACTTCTGACGTCTGTTTATGAAATCAGCGCAGGCGCAATGCGCGGCTTTGGACATTCACTGACACCGGCAGTCATCACATTTTTAGGTTCCTGTGTCCTGCGGTTAATCTGGGTTTCAACGGTTTGCCGTGCCGTGCATGAATTCTGGGTACTGGTGATTATTTATCCGATTTCATGGGTCGTGACAGGCATTGTCATGACATCCGCTTATTATATTGTAAGAAAACGTGCATTTGCGCAAAATGTGCAAAAAGCGGCTTGAATTTAGCGGGATAGCTTTATATAATGATAAGAGTGTCAAAAGTAGAATATCACAGAAAAAATAAGAGAGACTAATGGATAAGAGATAGAAAACAAGAAAGGAAATTAAAAAATGGAATATACACAGGAAATTAAAGGGAAAATACATTCTGTAGAGAGCTTCGGCTCGGTAGACGGACCGGGTGTGCGCTATATTGTATTTTTACAGGGTTGCCACATGCGCTGTAAATACTGCCACAACCCGGAAACATGGGCAATGGAAGGCGGAGAAGAACTGACGGCAAAGGAAGTTTTTGACAAAGCATACCGTTACCGCAACTACTGGAAAAAGAACGGCGGTATTACAGTCAGTGGCGGAGAAGCACTGTTACAGATTGATTTTGTGATTGCGCTGTTTAAGCTGGCAAAGGAAAAGGGCGTGCATACGACACTGGATACGTCCGGCAATCCTTTTACAAGAGAAGAACCGTTCTTTAGCAAATTTAATGAACTCATGAAGGTGACAGACCTTTTTATGCTCGATATTAAGCAGATTGATGATGAAAAACACAAGAAACTGACGGGTTGGACAAACAGCAATATCTTAGATCTGGCACAGTATTTATCAGACAACGGAAAGGCAATGTGGATTCGTCATGTATTAGTACCGGGAATTACAACAGATGATGCAGATTTAGAAAAGTTAAGAGATTTTGTCGGCTCGTTAAAGACGGTAGAACGTTTTGAAATCCTGCCATATCATACACTGGGTGTATTTAAGTGGGAAAACTTAGGAATTCCATACGAACTTGGCGATGTAATGCCGCCGACAAAAGAGGAGATTGCACATGCCGAAGAAATCCTGCATACTGCCGATTACAAGGATTACGCAAAATAAAATGCAGGATAAATGCAGGCTGGATAAAAATAGATAGAATAAAAAGCATAAAAAAGACAGGCATATATGTCAAGAGCATTTCGGTTTCTGACATGTATGCCTGTTTTGTTATTTGTAATAAAAAATTAAAAGTCTAATGCCGGTTGACATGCTTTTTAATCGCTTCAAAGCTTTCCGGACTGATAACGTGTTCAATCCTGCAGGCATCATCTTCCGCAACCTTTGGGTCAACACCCAGTGTTGTCAGCCACGAAGATAATAACTGATGGCGTTCATAAATGGTTTCGGCGATTTTCTGACCGGATTCTGTCAGGTAAATGTAGCCTTCTTTTGTGACCGTGATGTGATTCGCCTCTCTTAAATTTTTCATTGCAATGCTGACGCTGGATTTTTTAAAGTCCAGTTCATTTGCAATATCAACAGCACGTACAACAGGACGTTCCTTGCTGAGCATTAAAATAGTTTCAAGATAATTTTCCGCAGATTCATGTATTGCCATAATAATTTCTCCATTTAAAAACCGATTAATTTGATGTTATTAGTATATCATAAAAACAACAAATAGGCAAATTTATAATGATATTTACAATTTTATGGGCGGAAGGAATTGTTTTTATGATAAAAAAATGGTAAATTATAAAGATGAATATACAAAATTTAAACTGTTTAATAGATTTGCATCTGCATTTAGACGGCTCTCTGCCATTGCATACGGTAAAGGAACTGGCAGAGCAGCAAGGAATCACACTGCAGATGACAGACGGGGAATTAAAGAAAAAACTCTCCGTGCCTGCAGGCTGCCGGGATTTGAATGAGTATCTGACAAAGTTTGAATTTCCGCTGACGCTGATGCAGACACCGGAGGCACTTGAAAAATGTATGCACGATCTGCTGACTGAATTAGAAGGGCAGGGTGTGCAGTATTGTGAGGTCCGTTTCGCACCACAGCTTCATACACAGAAAGGGATGAGTCAGAATGAAGTGATTGAAGCAGTGAAAGCGGGGCTTTACAGTGTGGCAGGTGTGAAGCAGGAGAGTATTCACGCGGGTATTATTTTATGCTGTATGCGTGGCAGTGACAATGGACAGCAAAATAAAATTACGGTTGAAGAAGCTGCAAGACATCTGGGAAGCGGTGTGTGTGCAGTAGACCTTGCCGGAGCGGAGGCATTGTATCCGACAGAGCAGTATGCGGATTTATTTGCCTATGCAAAGCAGTTACGCATACCGGTTACGATTCATGCAGGTGAGGCAGCAGGTACAGAGAGTATCCGTGCAGCAGTGGCAATGGGTGCTGCGCGTATCGGACACGGAATTCGTGCCGCATATGATGCGGAAACGATGGAACTGTTAAAAGAACATCACATTACACTGGAATTATGTCCGACCAGTAACTTAAATACGAAAGTTGTCGATTCCATTGGACAGTATCCCATCCGTCAGTTAATGGATGCCGGAGTGGCAGTGACAATTAACACCGATAATATGACGGTATCGGATACCTGCATACAGCACGAATATCAGCTGCTTGCAGATACATTTGCATTTGGGGATACGCAGATAAAAGAATTTCTGTACCATGCGGCAGAAGCATCATTTACAACAGAGGATATAAAACAGCTGCTAAAGGCGCGGATTACATATACGTTTTAAAAGATACAAGGGGGAAGTTTATAGTTTATGCGTTATGTTGCGATAGAAAAGGCAAAGGATAACATGGTACTGGCAATGCCCATATATGACAGTATTAACAGAGTACTGCTGGCAACAGGTACCATTATGACCAGGGATTATATCAGAAAATTAAAAGCGCGGGGACTGCCGGGTTTTTATGTGGAAGATGAACTGGCAAAAGACATTGAAGTACAGGATATCGTTACACAGGAACTGCGCAATGAAGGGGTAGAAGCCTTGCAGCGTGGTGATCTGGATGCCTGCATGAAAGTTGCGGAACGGATTGTGGAACAGATTCTGTCACGGCCGCCAATCCGTCTGGATATGATTGATTTAAGAATGTTTGATGATTATACGTACCGTCATTCTGTCAATGTGGCGGTCATGAGTACAGTCATTGCGCTCAATTTAGGGTTTAATAAGAAAAAATTAAAAGAGGTCAGTATTTCCGCCATGCTGCATGATATTGGTAAACTGATGTTAAATCCGGAAATTTTAAATAAGCCCGGACCGTTAACGGAGAGTGAGTACGAACATATCAGGCAGCATCCGCAGATAGCTTTTGATTTTCTGCGGCAGCGCATGGATATTAGTTCAACAATCCGTGCCGGGATTCTGTCCCATCATGAAAATGAAGACGGCAGCGGGTATCCGAATGGATTCGTAGGTGATGATATTTACATTTATGCAAAAATCATTCACGTAGCGGATGTGTTTGATGCACTGACATCCAAAAGACCGTATAAAGTACCTTATGCACGTTCGGAAGCAGTTGAGTATCTGATGGGCGGATGCGGCAGATTTTTTGACAGAGATGTGGTAGAGGCGTTTATTCAGTCTGTGGCAATCTATCCGTCCGGGACGGAAGTGATGCTCTCAGACGGCAGAGAAGGCATTGTGGCGGCAAATAAATGGAATCCGCTGCGGCCGTTAATCAGGCTGTGGGATGGGGAAGAAATAGACCTAAATGATTCGTGTAATTATCGTGATCTGACAATTGTTCCGGAAACCGATGCGATTTTGGTGTAAAATATTCGTTATAAATAAACGGGGGCGTGTAACTTGACGTTGTGCTTTGTGTCGCAGGCACCATAAAGCCGCTTTTTATCGCAGAACTGAATAAATTCGGTTTGCGACTCCTCCGGTATTAAAATGCCTGTGGAATGGGGATTAGTATGGATAATAAGAAAATAAACCCGCTGTTTACCAAAGAAAATGTTGAAAAAATTGTTGTACCTGATATTGTGAAAGTAGATTTGCTGAGTATTCTGGAAGAAAAGTTACAAAAGGCGGGGTTTTATTACAGAGTGGCATATCGTGTTAAAGCGGTAGATTCGATGGTCAACAAGCTGATATTTAAGGATTACCGGCGGAAAGGCACGGAAAACGAAGATAAGAAAATGCAGGATTTAATCGGAATCCGGATTATGCTGTATTTCAGTGATGATCTGGAAATCTGTATGAGGCTGCTGGATACGCTGTTTGTCGAGCCCGGCAAGTGGGAAACCACGGAAAACAATGAATATGAGTTTAAGGCAATGAAGGTCAACGGAATTTTTAAGCTGCCGGCATATTTAAGCAAGACGATTGTCAATCCGTCACTGGCAGATTATGTTGACAGTACTTTTGAAGTACAGGTCAGAACCAACTCCTTTGAAGGGTGGCACGAGATTGAACATGATCTGCGCTATAAAGGTTCGGCATTCGGTATCGGTAATGAAGCGCTGGCACGCAAGATGAACAGTATTCTGGCAACACTGGAGCTGTGCGATGATTCTATTGTACAGCTGCTAGAGGATCTGGGACACCAGCACTATAAGGATAAGCTGTGGTGCGACATGATACGATGCCATTACAGGCTGAAACTGGACAATACGCCGATGTATCCTGAAATTGAAGAAATTTTAAACAGAGATACGGAGCTTGCAAAGCAGTTTTACCGTTTTGACCGCGGAAAAACAATTGCACAGCTTTGGAATAATACATCGGATAAGGGTGTGCAGTTAAATGTTAATAATATTATCCGTATTGTCAATCAGATCGGCCCGAATGATGAGCGGTTGAAGGAAGTTTTTGCAAAGCGCGACAGGGCAGCTCATCAGGAAACGGAAAACAGCGGCAGGCGCAAGCGTTTTGAACCGTTTAAGACACTGGGAAGATATAAAGTTTTTCAGGCACAGACATACATAGAAACGGCTAATTTAAAGACAGAAGACGCGTTCCGCAAGGCGGCAGGATACATTTATTCATGGGTAAAGTCCCGCTTTAATGAGGTCTTTTCTGATATACCGGAGCAGGTTGCCGGTTACAGCGGCAGTACGCCGGGATACAGTGTGCTGGTTGACTATGATGAGGAAAAATGCTATTTTAAAGAATATACCACGCATTTTGATACCAGAATATCTTCCCGTATCTGGATTTCAGAGGCGGTTGTCAAAAAAGACGAAAAAGGACTGCTTTTTACGGTGCTGAATGAATATGCAGAGCCAAAGGAACGGTACCGGGATAATGAAAATATTTTATTTTCCAGACCGAATTTTTATGGTGAAATTGCGGACAATATCGGAATCTGTGATGTGGTACGGCTCCGCGAGAGTGTTCATCATGTTGATACGGAAAATGCGGCGGAAATGGACAGCCTGATTGCCAATCCGGACAGAAAGTTTCCGGTGATTGTCTTTATGGCAGCAGACAAGGAATGGACGGAAAAATTTGACGTGGATTATTTTTCTTATCTGGTTGGCTATTATGCGCACATTATGTTTGTAGAGAAAGCGGAATCAGAAGCTTTTGCTCATAAATACGGACTTCATGCGGGATATGAAGATTCAATTACGGTATTTTATCCGGGCGAAGCACCGCAGACCAGCTACAAATCCGATATTCTGGAAACGCGCTTTGAAGTTATCAAGTTGGAACAGAAAAAATACTGGAACGAATTCGGGTGTCGCGCGTACAGACGCCAGCTCGTATCCCAGATTCGTGAAAAGAATGTGGCTTATGGGGCTGGGAAGGAAACAAAACAGTAAAACAGACATAAAAATAAAAATCCTCCCATACGTTAAAACAGATGAAACGCTGTCAGACGCATGGGAGGATTTTTTTATGGCAGATTGTAAAAATGAGCAGATGGGTATAGTGCAGATTGCAGATAAACAGGGTACAGATGAACGAATAAACATGTCAATAACAGATGTGATGTACTGGCTTGACAAAATGCAGGAAAAAGACCGGCTGATTTACACGAAGGAAGAAATAGAGCGGTTAAATCGGCAGATTTATTGCAGGTGTCTTGAAACGGGAGATATGTTTGATATTAAAGAAATAGTAAAAGAATATTCACCCGCGGTTTGGCCGGGAATCTGTATCAGCCGTGCAGATGTAAAAAAGAAGCTGGGTGCATGGCAGGAAAGTCCGTGTGATTGGACAGAAAAAGATGGGGACAATCAAATTACGGTGTTATTGCCCAATGAGCCGGTAGTGATTGTGCGCGAAAGCTTGTGTAAAGAATGGTACTATTTGTATGCACGTAATGCCGCAGGCTGGGTATGCAAAGACTGTATTGCGGATTGCGGTGGCAGTGACTGTGACATACAGCAAAGAAATGGACGACAACCGGATTTTTATGTGATTACGGCAAGCCGCTGGAGGACAGAGTGTAATCCAAAAGATAAGTGTGTATCACAGATACCGCTTTATATGGGAACAATATTGAAAAAATGTAATGAAAAAGAATTTGCGGGAATTCCCTATAATGGAAATATTGCCGCATTATTTCCGGTAAAAAATCAAAACGGTCAGTATGAAGAAAGAGCGATACAGCTGACACAGGCGGCGGGAGCGGTTTGCGGCTTTTTACCGTGCACGGCAGAAAATATTCTGAAACTGACTTTTTCAATGCTGGGTGAAGTCTATGGCTGGGGCGGCAGTCTGGACTCGAGGGATTGCTCCATGATGGTACACGATATTTTTGCGTGCTTTGGTATCTGCCTGCCCAAAGACACAACGGGGCTGCAAAGTCTTAAGGGACTGGATATTTTTATGGATTTGACATCGTATTCCAAAGAAGAAAAAGAGCAGATTCTGACCCGTCTGCGTCCGGGTGCGGTACTGGGCTTTCCTGGACATGTCATGATTTATCTGGGAAAGACAGGACAGGATTATTATGTTATCAGCCAGACCGGGCATTTTTATCAAAAGACGGATACCGAATTTGAAAAAGTGACTGTTAATTCCTGTGTTGTCAATTCTTTATCAGTGTATCGGAAAAATGAAAAAACATGGCTGAATTCGCTGACATATTGCCTGTTATATGATTTTTAGCATGAAAATATTTTAATGAGTATTGACACATTTTTAACCGGACGGTATAACATATTTAACAAGAGAGCTATCGACTAGATGAAACCTAGCCGACGGCGGGATAATATTCTACAGAAAATAGCGCATCATCTGACAGGACGAGGGCGCTTCTTTTTGCGTTGTTTAATGTTGATAACGAGCGTTATAACTGCGCAAAGCATGTATCAGGTATATAAAGTGTATTTGTCAATTATTTGTTTAAAAGTTTTATCAATATTAACCCCCTTTTAATAGTATTTTATACCCCCCGGTGTTATACTTACCATATAAACTACATACAAAGCGGTGAAGGATATGGAAAAAGAAGTACAGACAGATGTTACAAAAAACATAGAAAATATAGAAATACAGCGGATAGAGCCGACCCAGCTTGAGGTGGTGCAAAACGATGCACTGACTATAGAAGAAATCGAAACCGGTCTGGTCTATAACGGTAGTATGGTGCGCGTGGCAGATATTTCGGAAGAATTCCGGAAAGTCATCGAGCCGATTTTAAGAATGTACAATGCGGCAATGAATGTGACAACGGCGCGGATTGAAATTATCAAAGATGAGTCGCGCTATAAAAATGTGCGCTGTCCGGTGCATCATATTGATACCCGTTTGAAATCTGCGGGCAGTATTCTGGGAAAATTACAGAAGAAAAATCTGGATTTGACGATTGGTGCGGCGTGCAATAACATTTACGACATCGCGGGTGTAAGAATTGTCTGTCCGTATATTAAAGATGTATATTTTATACGTGACAGAATTCTGGCGCAGGACGACATTGAAGTTATGAAAGTCAAAGATTATATCGAACATCCGAAGGAAAACGGCTACCGCAGTTATCATCTGATTATCCGTGTGCCGGTCTTTTTTATGAATAAAAAGCAGATGGTTCCGGTTGAGATTCAGATCCGGACAATGGCTATGGATTTGTGGGCAAGCTTAGAACATGATATCAGCTATAAAGCGATTAACAGCAAAGGCGAATATCAGGGGGATTATTCGGAATTCAGAGAGGAATTAACCGAATGCAGCCGTCTGATTTACGAAGCAGAAGAAAAGATGGAGAGAATGAACAGTATGCTGGAATAAACTTGATTTTTTACATTAAATGCAATAAACTATATAAGTGTGAAAAAAGATGTATTTTAGCATAATGGAGGAAAAAATGGATAATCAAAAACTTGCTGAATTATTATTTCCCGATGTAACCAAAACACCGGAATACTATGAGGAGAAGTACCCTTATAGAAAACTGCCAAATAAAGCGGAGGTAACAAGACTCGCACCGAGTCCGACGGGATTTATTCATCTGGGAAATCTCTATAGTGCATTGACGGATGAACGTCTTGCACATAGAAACGGTGGTAAGTTTTATTTAAGAATTGAAGATACAGATGCCAAAAGAACGGTAGAAGGTGCGGTTGATACCGTTATCAATGTACTGCGTTATTTTAATATTGAATTTGATGAGGGTGCAGGCTACCCAGACGATGACGAGCGCAATGCCTACGGTCCGTATTATCAGACACAGCGTGTAGATATTTATCATGTCTATGCAAAAAGCCTTGTAGAACGAGGACTGGCGTATCCTTGCTTCTGTACGGAAGAGGAACTGGAAGAAGTCAGAAAGCAGCAGGAAGAAGCGAAAGAACTGACCGGTTATTACGGAAAGTATGCAACCTGCCGCAATTTAAGCGATGAAGAAATCGAAGCCAATATCAAAGCCGGAAAGCCGTATGTATTAAGACTTCGTTCACAGGGAAGTCCGGATAAGGAAATTGTATTTGTCGATGAAATTAAGGGCGAAGTAAAGCTTCCTGAAAATATTCACGATATTGTCTTATTAAAGAAAGACGGGATTCCAACCTATCATTTTGCCCATGCGATTGATGACCATTTAATGCGTACAACGGTTGTTGTCCGTGGCGGCGAATGGCTTGCATCAGCACCGATTCACTATGAACTGTTCCATGTATTGGGCTTTAAGATGCCAAAGTATGCCCATACGGCACATTTAATGAAGTTTGATGAAGAAACAGGCGGAAAGAGAAAGTTATCCAAGAGAAAAGACCCTGAACTGTCACTTGATTACTACAGAAAAGACGGTTATCATCCGTATACGATGAAGGTTTATCTGATGACACTGCTCAATTCCAACTTTGAAGAATGGCATGAAAAGTTCCCGGACAAGGATATCAACGAATTCCCGTTCTCACTGGATAAGATGAGTACATCCGGCGCATTATTTGATAAGGATAAGTTACATAATATCTGTAAAAATGAGTTATCAAAGCTTTCAGAGGACGAGCTTTATGACTTCTTATATGACTGGGCAGAGGAAAATGAACCGGAAAAGAAGAACATCTGGTTTGCCGATAAGGAAAAAATGCTTGGAATCCTGCGCCTGTACATGGGTATCGGCATGAAACGCAGAAGAAAAGATTTCATGTATGCAAAGCAGATTTTTGAAATGATCGGCTATTTCTTTGATATGGAAGATACACAGGAAAAAGATGAATTCCGCATGGATATGGAAGATGTCAAGACGATTCTGAACGAGTATCTTTCCATGTATAACCATGAAGACGACAATTCCGAATGGTTTAACAAGTTAAAGGCGATTGCGGATAAGCACGGCTACGCTTCCGATATGAAGGCATACAAGGCAAATCCTGAAGCTTTCAAGGGCAATGTATCCGATATTGCGGAGGTAATCCGTATTGCAGTAACCGGAAAAGCCAATACACCGGATTTATGGTCTATCGTTCATGTGATGGGCGAAGCACAGATGCGTGATAAAATTCAGAAAGTTTTAGCGTAAATACGGATAGAAAAAGAGGAAGAAGAAATGTTGACAAAAGATGTGGAAACAATGGCAGGTGCCGCACAAGGAAAGGCAGACATCTGTGAACACTATCCTGTAAAGTTTTTTATCCGTGCAATTATGGCAGGCTTTTTTATTGTCGTTGCAACGATTTTATCCAACGTATCCGCTGCGGTGCTGTATTCAACCTATCCGCAGTTCGGCAAGCTTTTAGGAGCATTTTTGTTCTCAATTGCGATTGTGCTGATTGTTTTTATCGGTGGTGAACTTTTTACCGGCAATAACATGACAATGGCAATGGGCGCATATGCCGGAACCTGTACATGGAAACAGGTTTTAAAGGTGTGGCTGGTCAGCTACATCGGCAATTTTGTGGGTGCGTTTTTTTTAAGCTTTTTATTTGTGAAAAGCGGTGCATCCCATCAGATTTTAGTAGATTATTACAACAGCTTTTTAGCGGCAAAGCTTTCAGCACCGCCGATGCAGCTGTTTTTACGCGGTGTCCTGTGTAATTTCTGCGTGTGTCTTGCAGTCCTTACCGGAACGCGTATGAAGTCGGAAAGCGGCAAGCTCATTGTCATGTTCTGTGTGATTATGGCATTTGTTGTATCCGGTTTTGAACACTGTGTTGCCAATATGGGCACATTTTCAATTGCGTATCTGTTGTTTGGCAGCATCAACCCGGTGTTACTTGCAAAGAGCATGATTTGCGTAACACTGGGCAACATTGTCGGCGGTGCGCTGCTGCTTGCGGCACCGTTAAAGCTGATGAGTGCGGAGAAGTAATGGAACAGATGAAAATAATAGGCTGGGTCCGAACGGATTTCCCGGAAAAATTCGGTGCACCCAGACAAAGCGGACTTGTCCGTGAATTGACAGGAAGAATTGAATTTGCACCGGAATACCGCAATAAAGAGGCATTCCGCGGGCTGGATGAATATTCCCACATCTGGGTTTTGTGGCAGTTTTCAGAAAACATCAGAAAGGACGGCAGGGGCTTTAGCCCTACGGTCAAGCCACCCAGACTTGGCGGCAACCGGCGCATGGGTGTGTTTGCAACACGCTCGCCGTTTCGCCCAAACCCCATCGGACTTTCCTGTGTCCGGCTGGAGCAGGTCTGTCTGGATGGAAAAGATGCACCGTACTTAATGGTATCCGGTGTGGATATGATGGATCATACTCCTGTGTATGATATCAAACCGTATCTGGCATATACGGACAGCCATGCAGATGCGGTGTGTGGATTTGCGGATACGGTAATGAATCATGAGTTACAGGTTGTGATTCCAGAGGAACTTAAAGCAGAAGTGCCGCCGGAAAAGCGGGCAGGGCTTATCGGTCTTTTAAAGCAGGATATCCGTCCGGGATATCTTCATGCGCCGGACAGGGTATTCGGGGTGTCTTTTGCGGGAATGAATATAAAATTTACGGTAAACAACAATGTACTTACAGTCTGCGCCATAGCAAAATTATAGAATGCTATAGAAAAGGAAGGTATCATTGAATAAAACGGTCGTTGTAGAACTTGATGAGAATGGAAAAGAAATTTTTCATACGGCAGGTTATGAAAAGTACTGGATCAGCCGGGTGGGCATGGAAGCCGTCTGGCTGAGAAAAGAACGTGTAAAAGAAGTGGTTTCCGTTCAGGAAACCTTTGCTGCCATGGAGTTTTTAGAAAAGCCGGAGAGGGGAATTGTATCGGCAGAAATATCGATACGGATGAAGATGACAGACGAATCCTGCCGCTGGACACGTGTCGGGTATGAAATTATGATGCCGGACAACGGCACGGACAAAAAAGTCGTTGTTACTTTTACCGATGAAGAAAAAGAAAAACAGTCCGAAGCGGAATACGCAGAAGTTATCCGTGAGCGGGACAATCTGATTCTGACCATTTCAGGCGGAATCGCCATTTATGAAATTACAGACAAAATACGGACCGTTTATATTACGGAAGAAACGGCGGCGCTTGCCGGTTATACGAAAAAAGAATTGATGGAGATTATCGGGGAAAATGCGTTGGCATTATGCCATCCCGATGATATTAAAACAACGCAGAATTATTTTAAAACAAGAAGACAACAGGTTCGTGTCATGTCGTATGAGTACCGGATTAAGAATAAAAATGGTGTGTATCAGTGGGTCAGTGTACGCGCCCGTTTTGTACAGCAGAAAAATTCGATCCTGCTGTATACGATTATGACCGATATTGATCAGATAAAAAAAGCAGAAGAAGATGCCAGAATGCAGAAAAAGATGTTGGAATTGGCATTGCAGCAGTCAGATTTCCGGTTTTGGGACTATGACATTAAAACGCATCGTTTATACCGCTCCTGGTCGGTAACACAGCAGGTTGGTTTTGGCGAATATGAGGAAAATGTACCGGAAGGATTTGTAGAGCTTGGATTGATTCATCCGGATGACTGTGAAGCGTATCTGGAGTTTTATCACAATGTACAGCAGGGGAAGAATCAGCGCCTGACATTTCGTGCCATTCATCAGAATGGAGAATGGGGATGGATGGACATTGCTTACCGTGTATTTTTTAATGAACAGGGTGAGCCGGTGCGTGCAATTGGCGTAGGTGGAGATGTATCTAAGCAAAGAGAAAAAGAACAGAAGTATTTAAAAGATTTTGAATTATTCCGCGATGTCAGTATTTATGCGATTCAAAGAGTATTTTTGGATGTTTTCCTTGTGGATATTCCAACCGACAGCATCCGGCTTGTGCTGGCACAGGGCGGATATATGAATATGAAAGAAATACAGGGATATGATAAAATTTTAAATCAGAAACTTTGCAGATATGTACGTGATAAAGAAGAGGCAGTAAAGAAATTAAGTATTGCACAGATTAAAAAAAATATTGCATTGACAAAGGACCACAAACTTGAATATACATTTGAACTGCGGAATGAAAAGGGACGGAAGTGCTGGTATAAGTATTATATTTCATATTTTCACGAGAATACGGAAAAACTGCTGGTGCTTGTGAAAGACGTAACAAATACAACCCGCCTTGAAGATGAAAAAAGACTGGAATTAGAGGCAGCATTATTGCAGGCGAAAAAGGCGAATGATGCCAAAAATGCATTTTTATCGAATATGAGCCATGATATCCGTACCCCAATGAATGTCATTACCAATATGGCAAAAATGGTACTGGAAGAACCGGAAAATAAAACGCAGGTACTAGATTATATGAATAAAATCTGCTCAATGAGTACGTTTTTAATGGGGGTTATCAGTGATATTCTGGATGTGTCCAAAATGGAAAGCGGAAAACTGCAATTGAGGAAAGAACCATATTCGTGTATTGAACTGCATGATACAGTCTGCGCCATGATGGAACCTCTGTGCCGGGAAAAAAATATTACTTTCTATACCAATCTAAATCCGCAGAATGACATTATTTTTACGGATAAGACAAAGCTAAACCGTATATTTTTCAATCTGCTCGGTAATGCGGTCAAGTTCACACCGGCGGGCGGAGAGGTTTCGTTTCTGCATAAAAATATTGTGCGTAAAGACGGTTTCCTTGAATGGGATACAGTGATTGCCGATACCGGAAGCGGCATGAGTAAAGAATTCCAGCGAAAAATGTATCAGCCGTTTGAACAGGAGAACCAGCTTGTGACAGGCAGTCTTGCAGGTGTCGGACTGGGTCTTGCCATTGTTAAGATGAATACAGAAGCCTTTGGCGGTACAATTGCAGTAGAGAGTGAGCCGGGGAAAGGTACGGCATTTACAATTCATTTAAAAGCACCGTATATGAGCGGGGAAGATTATCATATGCATTATACAGCGTCAAAGCTGCAGACAGACCTTGCGGGAAAGAAAATTTTACTCGTTGAAGATCATAAACTGAACATGGAAATTGCAAAGAAGATTCTGGAAAAGAAACAGATGAAGGTAACATGTGCATATAATGGTGCAGAAGCTGTGGCGTTGTTTGAAAAAATGCCGGAGTATACGTTTGATGCAGTGATTATGGATATCCGTATGCCGGTGATGAACGGACTGGAAGCGGCGGCGGCAATCCGTGCCGGTGCAAAAGCAGATGCTAAGACCATACCGATTATTGCGATGTCTGCCAATGCTTTTGCAGAGGATATGGAGAAGAGCCGGCGGGCGGGCATGAACCGCCACGTTGCCAAACCGGTAGAACCGGAGAGGCTGTTTGGTGTGCTTTCTGAAATTTTTTCGGACTAATATAAGATTAAAGTGCAGGAGAGTGAGGCTATGGCAGGAATTTTTGAAGATATTCAGTTTCAAAAGACGGATTTAAATACTGTAAAAGAATTAAAAGAAGACTGCTGGAGAAAAGCACAGGGTGAGGATTTAGAGGCATTTCTGGGATTTTACTTAAAAAAGAAACCCGCACGCAGCTGGCAGATTGCAGCCTGGGCGGCACTGTTTGTATTTTTAATATCTGCCGGTGAACTGGGGTTTGAACGGCTTTGCAAAAATGATCCGTCTTACAATCCGGTGCCGATGACAATCGGTGTCATTGCAGGGGGACTGTTGTATCTGTTTTTTGCATGTATGCGCCAGATTCAAAGCCGCAGAGAGCTGTTACGGATAAAGAGCAGCGTTTATGTGACAGATGCCATTGCCTACGGCGGTGGCGGAAATGTACAGGTGATGGTCAATCACAAGCGGATTGCGTTTGATATGTATGCGTTTGACGAAACTGTAAGCCCGACAGAACAGGTGCATAAACCCGACGGAACATATGAAGGGTTCCGGGTATTATTATATGCAGTCATACAGGACAATTCCTGTAGGATGAAAGCGGTGCTTGGAAGTGCAGGCGTGCGTTACTATGCATCACAGTGCAGGAAATTTGAAAAAAGGAGCGGACAGGTAGTGTGAAAAATCACACTGATGTGCTGATTTTTCGCACAGCGATTTGTTTCTGAGCAAAAACAAATCGCTATGATGGCAGATGAAAAATCGCCTGCGCGAATTTCTCATTGCCGCTTCGCAACAAGTTGCTCAGAAATGAGGATTATTATGAAAAGATATGATGTGATTATAGTAGGTGCGGGACCGGGCGGTATATTTTCCGCATATGAACTGACAAAAAAAGACAGTGACCTAAAAATCGCCGTATTTGAAACGGGAACGTCCCTTGAAAAGAGAAAATGTCCGATTGATGGCAAAAAGGTAAAAAGCTGTGTGGGCTGTAAAACGTGTGCGATTATGAACGGTTTCGGCGGTGCAGGCGCATTTTCAGACGGAAAGTACAATATTACCAACCAGTTCGGCGGCAATCTGTATGAATATATCGGCAAGCAGGAAGCACTGGATTTAATGCATTATGTCGATGAAATCAATCTTTCACACGGCGGAGAGGGTACGGCATTGTATTCTACGGCAAATACCGAGATTAAAAAGCTGTGCCTCACCAACGGACTGCATTTGCTGGATGCTTCCGTGCGGCATCTGGGAACAGATATTAATTATGTGGTACTGGAAAATCTGTATCAGGAATTAAAAGAAAAGGTAGACTTTTACTTTGAATCACCGGTACAGACCGTGGAAAAAAGCGATAACGGCTATATTGTCCATGTAAAAGATGAAAGCTTTTACTGCGACAAATGTATCATTTCGGCAGGACGAAGCGGCAGTAAGTGGATGGAAGGGGTCTGTGCACAGCTTGAAATTCCGACAAAATCTAACCGCGTGGACATCGGTGTGCGCGTGGAACTCCCGGCAGAGGTTTTTGCACATCTGACAGATGAACTTTACGAGAGCAAGATTGTATACCGTACCAAGGGCTTTGAAGATTTAGTCCGTACTTTCTGCATGAATCCGAAGGGGGTGGTTGTAAATGAAAACACCAACGGCATTGTAACAGTCAACGGACACAGCTATGAAGATGAAAATAAGCATACGGAAAATACGAATTTTGCCCTGCTGGTTGCAAAGCATTTTTCAGAACCGTTTAAAGACAGCAACGGATACGGCGAAAGCATTGCCAGACTGTCAAATATGCTTGGCGGCGGCGTTATCGTTCAGCGTTTCGGGGATTTAATCCGCGGCAGACGAAGCAATAAAGCACGAATCGAAGAAAACTTTGTAACACCGACATTGTCAGCGACACCGGGCGATTTAAGCCTTGTTATGCCAAAACGTATCTTAGACGGCATTATTGAAATGATTTACGCATTGGATAAGATTGCGCCGGGTACGGCAAACGATGATACCCTGCTCTATGGTGTGGAAGTCAAATTCTACAATATGCAGGTTGAGATTGACAATAATCTGGAAACAAGAAATAAAGGGCTTTACATTATCGGGGATTGCAGCGGTGTAACCCATTCGCTTTCACATGCTTCTGCAAGTGGGGTTTATGTAGCCAGACATATTTTAAATCAGCTAAACTGAAAGGAAAAATACTGTGGACGATGAATTGATAACGGTAACGGTAGACAGACCGATAGGAAGTTCCCATCCGGACTATCCCTCGCTGGTTTATCCGGTAAATTATGGGTATATCGAAGGTGTTCTGACCCCGGGCGGGGAAGAACAGGATGCCTATATCATAGGTGTGGATATACCTGTTGATAAATTTACAGGCAGAAAAATTGCCATTATACACAGAAAAGATGATGTTGGGGATAAATGGGTGGTTGCACCGGAAAATATGCCGTATACCAAGCAGCAGATTGAGGAAATGGTGTATTTTCAGGAGCAGTATTATGACAGCTTTGTTCAAATGCTCAATGAAGAAATGTGGGATGCCTGCGATGCATGGGAAAACAAATTAGGCTATAAAGTGCCGCGCAGCATGGCAAAATCTCTTGCAGACGGTGTATTTCATGTGGTTGTCATGATTTATACCGTGACAACAGACGGCAGGGTGCTTGTTACACAGCGTTCCCAGAATAAGACTAATCCGTTAAAATGGGAAGTGACCGGCGGCTCGATTCTTGCGGGAGAAACGCCACAGGAGGGGGCAGTGCGTGAACTTTCAGAGGAAACCGGAATTACGGCTCAGATATCAGATTTGGTGCAGTTGTATGAATATGCAGATTACAGAAGACATTCGATTTATCACAGCTATGTGTATGTTACACAGCCGGATACAAAGGTGACTTTACAGGAAGGCGAAACAATGAATTATAGGTGGCTTTCTTATAAAGAATTTGTTGAACTGGTGGAATCCGACCGTTTTGTGCCGTCAGAACAGGAGCGCTTCTGCACGAACCGGGCAATCATTGAAAAGAAGCTGATGTCAATTAAAGAGTTTAAAGAAATGTCCGATATATAAAACAGCAGTTAAAGTACATGGAGGTCACCTGCAATATAATTATTGAAAGGTAGATAAAAATGAGAGTTGTAGCGAATTACAGCACGTCCCTGTTTGATTACATCAACAGTGACAAGAATTTAAAAGAGGTACTTTCACAGGGTGCGGATGAGTCTTTATTATCGGAAGGCGCCAAAAAGACACTTCGGGAAAAGGGAATCAGCTTAAACGGCAGTACAACAAAGGATGCTTCTGTTTATGAAACAGTTCAGGAAACAGCAGAAAGTGTACGTGACAGTGTGATTGCGTTTACCGGTTCAGACGCCGAAAGTCTTTTTACGACAGCCGAAAGCTCAGGCAGTACGGCAAAGATTGTAACAGAAGTGAAGTCATTTGTGGAAAATTATAATGCATTTGCAAGTGCAGTCAAGGAAATGGGCGGTTCAGAGAATACCACCTATTTGGAACAAATGAACGAATTACTGTCTAAAGACAGCGATGCTTATGAAAAAATCGGTATTACATTTGCAGAAGATGGTACACTGACACTGGATGAAAAGGTACTTGACGGTGCATCCGTACAAGATTTAAAGACTGCATTTTACAAGGACAATGATTTGGAAGAAATTGCCCAGAAGAGTATCCGCGTACAGGCAAATGCGATTTCCGGAAAATATGCCGCGACTGTTTCTAACTATACGGACAGCGGTACATACAGCAATTCCGCACTGAGCAGCTTTTTAAAGAGTATTTAGTATCCTGTATTTAGTGCGTGACACATTTTAAAATCAAAAGAATGCCACATGGGAACAGCTATGGAGAGCCGTTTCTGTGTGGCATTTTTGTGATTGTATTTCTCGTGTATTTTGGGTTGCTATTTAGAAAACGTTGGTATATACTTGTACCGAAAAAAAAGGAAAGAAAATGGAGAATAAGAGGAATTATGAAGTACGTAAGACAGTTTTTAATCATACTTGTCATTTCATTTATCGGTGAATTGTTAAGATATTATATCCCGTTAAAGATTCCGGCAAGCATCTATGGCCTGGTATTATTATTTGCCGCACTGGAGCTGCGCATTATCAAATTGGAATCCATTTGTGAAACAAGCCGCTTTTTAATAGAAATTATGCCGCTGATGTTTGTTCCGGCAGGTGTCGGACTGTTGTCAAGCTGGGGCGTTTTAAAGCCGGTCTGTGTTCCGATTATGGCCATTGTACTGATATCAACCATTATTGTTATGGCAGTATCTGGAAAAGTGACCCAGGGTGTTATCCGCATGGAGAAAAAACATCCGAAAAAGAAGAACGGTGCAGACCATATTTATGTTAAGGATTCTGAAGGCGAAAAGCAGTATATCAGTGAAAATTCTATCTAGATAGCAATCTGAATAAATGGAAATGGAGATAAAAAGTGAAAGAGTTACTTACAAATTCAGTATTTTTCGGAGTGATGGTCAGTATTCTGACCTATGAGCTTGGAATGTTTTTAAAAAGAAAATTGAAACTGGCAATTTTTAATCCGCTGTTAATTTCAATTGCGGCAGTCATTGTCTGCCTGCTGGCATTTAATATTGACTATGACAGCTACAATGCAGGTGCGAAATATATCAGCTATCTTTTAACACCGGCAACGGTTTGCCTGGCGGTGCCGCTTTACGAACAGGTTGAGCTGTTAAAGAAAAATGCAAAGGCGATTTTTGCAGGCATTTTATCCGGTGTGCTGACCAGTATTCTTTGTGTGCTGGCGGGCTGTGCGATTTTCGGACTGAGCCATGAACAGTATGTAACACTGCTTCCGAAGTCCATTACCACGGCAATCGGCATGGGTGTATCGGAAGAACTCGGCGGTATTGTAACGATTACGGTTGCCGTCATTATTATTACCGGTGTATTTGGTAATATGATGGCGGAATTTGTCTGTAAGGTGCTCCGTATTCAGGAGCCGGTGGCAAAGGGAATCGCAATCGGTTCTGCGGCACATGCGGTAGGTACGGCAAAAGCAATGGAAATGGGTGATATTGAAGGCGCGATGAGCAGTCTGTCCATTGCAGTTGCAGGATTGATGACGGTTGTGGCAGCACCGCTGTTTGCGGGAATACTCTAAAATTTGAAAAAGAAAATTAGAAAAATAAAAATGAAGCAGGAAAAGGAGAAGGTGCAATGATAATTACAGTTGGCAGAGAATGTGGAAGCGGCGGACATGCAATCGGAGAGGCACTTGCGGCACATTATGGAATCCGCTGTTATGACAGACATATTTTAGTGTCAGAGGCAAAAGCCAGAGGCATGTATGATGAACTGGAAAGCTTCTTTTCGGAGAAACCAATGGACAGTCTGTTGTATTCTATTGCTATCAATAATATGGGAAAAAGAAATGCAACGGCTTTAAAGCAGCTTCATGAGCTGATTACAGAAAATTCATTTGTTCTGATTGGACGGTGTGGCAACTATATTTACAAAAATGATGAAGATGTGACAACCTTGTTTATTCATTCCGACATGGACAGCAAAATCGAGCGGACGATGCATAAACAGAATTTGGACAGAATCAAGGCAAAAGAGCTGATTAAATATGTGGATTCCAAGCGGGAAGCGTTTCATAAGCGTTATACCGATGAAACATGGGGCGATGCTAGAAATTATCAGCTGACAATAAACAGCGGGGTTTTGGGTGTAGAACTGACAGCAGAACAGATTATTGCCTTTATCGATAAGAAGCATAGATAAGAAATACCGGAAATTAAATACAGATAGACAGGATATCAGTGCAAATAAAACATAAATGAAACAACTGCCGTGTCAGAAACAGCGATGTTTTGATGCGGCAGTTCTTTTGCTTCTATGAAAAAAGTGTAAAATTCACCAATTCATATTGAAATAATATGAATTGCTTGTTATAATGAAAACAGAAATGCGAAGTGAGGTCAGGGATGAAAGTAACGAAAGCGGATTTAAGATTATATGCCATTACAGACAGGCAGTGGCTTGGCGGAAAAGACTTTTATATGGTGGTGGAACAGGTTTTAAAAAACGGTGCCACTTTTTTACAGCTACGCGAAAAAAATACAACCCATGAACAGCGTGTAGAGGAAGCAAAAAAAATCAAACAGATTGCGGCAAAATATCATGTGCCGTTTGTTGTCAATGACGATATCTGGGCGGCAAAGGAAGCCGGTGCGGACGGTGTGCATATCGGACAGAGTGATATGGATTATGAGCAGGCACGTAAGATATTAGGACCGGATAAGATTATCGGCATGACGGCAAAGACGGTAGAGCAGGCGGTTCAGGCTGAAAAACTGGGCGCAGATTATATTGGTGTCGGTGCGGTTTTTCATACGACCACCAAACAGGATGCCAAGGATATGAGCCGTGAAACGCTTGCCGCGATTACAAAAAGCGTGTCGATTCCGATTGTTGCAATCGGCGGGATTACATATGATAATATGGATAGTCTGAAGGATACAGGTGTTGCTGGTGTGTCCGTGATATCTGCGATTTTTGCAAAGGAAGACGAGGGTGCGGCGGCTGCGGCATTGCGCAAAAAGGCGGATACACTGTTTGGTGCGGCACGCAGTCTTATTTTTGACATGGACGGCACACTGCTAGATTCCATGCCATACTGGCGCAGGCTGGCAAGAGAATATGCCACGAAAAAAGGCGCAGTTCTCCCGCCGGATTTTGATGAAAAGACCTATACCATGGATTTGAATGAATGTTCGGATTATTTTATCAAAGAACTCGGTATTGCAGGAAACCGCGAGAATATGCAGAAAGAGGTGCTTGAAATGATTCGTGAGCATTATAAGAAGGACATACGGATGAAGCCGGGCATGAAAGAACTCATAGAGCGGGAATATCAAAACGGAAGCAGGATGTGTATTTTTACAACATCTGAAAAAGCCTGTGCCAAAGCAGCACTGGAGCGCCTTGGTGTTTTATCCTGTTTTGAAAAGATTTATACGGTATATGACATTGGTGTGAATAAAAGAAATCCGGAGAGCTATTTAAAAATCTGTGAACAGATGAATTTTGTACCGGAGGATACAATAGTATATGAAGATGTGCTTCATGCCGTGGAATCTGCCAAAAAGGCAGGCTGCCGCGTGACAGCGGTGTATGATGCGGATTCAGCACATTTATGGGAAAAGATCAAGCAGCAGGCAGATGAAACAATTTGCTTTTAAAATGCCTGCGGAATGGAGAAAAGTATGAGCAGGCCATAAACGAAAGCATGCTCATACAGCACTTTGTGCCGCAGGCGCCACAAAGCTGCACTTATCGCAGGACTGAATACATTCAGTCCGCGATTCCTCCGGCATTAAAATGCCTGCGGAATGGAGAGGAAAATGAACAAAAAAGTAGTAGTGGGAATGTCAGGGGGCGTAGATTCTTCGGTTGCGGCATATCTGTTAAAACAACAGGGCTATGATGTAATCGGTGTTACCATGCAGATATGGCAGGACGAGCCGCAGTGCGCCATTGAGGAAAACGGCGGCTGCTGTGGGCTTTCTGCAGTTGAAGATGCAAGAAGGGTTGCCGCACAGCTTGGCATTCCGTATTATGTTATGAATTTTAAAAAAGAATTTCAGGAAAATGTAATTAATTATTTTGTAGATGAATATTTATGCGGACGGACACCGAATCCGTGTATCGCCTGTAACCGTTATGTAAAATGGGAATCCCTGCTGCAAAGAAGCCTGCAGATCGGTGCGGATTATATTGCAACGGGACATTATGCGAGGATTGAGCAGCTTGCAAACGGCAGATATGCAATCCGCAATTCCGTAACGGCAAAAAAAGACCAGACATATGCGCTGTACAACCTGACACAGGAACAGCTCTCAAGGACACTTATGCCGGTCGGAGATTATACAAAGGATGAGATTCGTAAAATTGCCTCAGAAATCGGTATTCAGGTTGCCAATAAGCCTGACAGCATGGAAATCTGTTTTGTGCCGGATAACGATTATGCCGGATTTATCCAGCGGGAAACGGATTATATCCCGAAAGAAGGTAATTTTGTTGATATTCATGGCAATGTCATTGGAAAGCACAAGGGCATTATCCACTATACGGTCGGTCAGCGTAAAGGACTTGGACTGGCAATGGGACATCCGGTATTTGTGACGGAAATCCGGCCGGATACGAATGAAGTTGTTATTGGTGAAAATGCAGATGTATTTGCATCAAAATTGTATGCAAATAAGTTAAATTTCATGGCGGCAGAAGCATTTACAGGTGATGTACGTGCAAAAGCCAAAATCCGCTACAGCCATGCCGGTGCGGACTGTACGGTAAGAATGATAAATGAGGATACACTCGAATGTGTATTTGATGAACCGCAGCGTGCGGTGACACCGGGACAGGCTCTCGTTTTATATGACGGTGAATATGTTCTGGGCGGCGGCACGATTATCGGAAAAGCGGTGGAATAAAGGAGGAAAAACGAATATGAAAATTTCAACAAAGGGAAGATATGCCCTGCGTCTGATGCTGGATCTGGCACTGAATAATACAGGTGAGGCAGTCAGCTTAAAGGATATTGCCAGACGTCAGGATATTTCAGATAAATATTTGGAACAGATTATATCCATACTAAATAAAGCGGGGTATGTAAGAAGTATCCGCGGGGCACAGGGCGGTTATATGCTGCGCCGTCCTCCAAAGGAGTACACGGTGGGCATGATTTTAAGACTGACGGAAGGAACACTTGCACCGGTCAGCTGTGTAGAGGATGATGCCGTGGAATGTGAGCGTGAAGCTTCATGCGTAACCTTTATCGTGTGGAAAAAGATTAATGATGCCATTAATGAGGTTGTTGACAATATTACACTGGAAGACTTGGTGGAATGGTATCACAGCAAAAGTGATGATTATGTTATTTAGTGCTTGACTTTGCAGGAAAATCCTGTATAATACATATAACATACGGGATTACTATGAAATAAAATATCAATCCCGGTTCTGCAGGTACCGGACTTCCGGTGAAACTGCAAAGCGGCTGCTGCCGTATGAAATATAAAGGAGAATGAAAATGAGTCAGTTGATTTATCTTGATAATGCAGCAACAACAGCAGTAAGACCTGAGGTTTTTGAAAAAATGAAACCTTTTTTTATAGAGAATTACAGTAACCCATCCGCAGTATACAGTTTTGCGGGAGATACCAAGGAAGCCGTAGAAAAGGCAAGAGAACAGATTGCTGCCGTTCTTGGTGCAAAGGCAAAGGAAATTTACTTTACAGCAGGCGGAAGTGAATCCGACAACTGGGCAATTAAAGGTATTGCAGAAGCATTACAGGAAAAGGGTAAGCACATTATCACTTCGAAGATTGAACATCACGCAGTGCTGCATACCTGTGAGTATCTGGAAAAGCACGGCTATGAAGTGACTTACTTAGACGTAGATGTAGACGGTGTTGTATCACCGGAAGCAGTGGAAAAGGCAATCCGCCCGGATACCATTTTAATCAGCATTATGACAGCCAACAATGAAATCGGAACAATTGAACCGATTGCCCAAATCGGTGCTGTTGCAAAGAAGCACGGTATTTTATTCCACACCGATGCCGTCCAGGCATTTGCACATATTCCGATGAATGTCGATGAAATGAATATTGATTTATTAAGCGCCAGTGGACACAAGTTTAACGGACCAAAGGGTGTAGGTTTCCTTTATATCAGAAGCGGCATTAAAATCGGACCGTTTGTACACGGCGGTGCACAGGAGCGTGGAAGACGTGCCGGAACAACGAATGTACCGGGCGTTGTCGGTATGGCAGAAGCAGCCAGACTGGCACAGGAAGAAATGGACAAGCGCATTGAAAAAGAAACTGCTGTCAGAGATTATTTTATTGAACAGATTGAAAAAAGAGTACCATATGCAAAGTTAAATGGACACAGAACAAACCGTCTTCCGAATAACGTTAATTTCTGCTTCCGTTTTATCGAAGGTGAATCATTACTGATTTTATTAGATCAGAAGGGCATCTGCGGTTCAAGCGGTTCAGCCTGCACATCCGGTTCGCTCGACCCGTCCCATGTGCTTCTTGCAATCGGTCTGCCGCATGAAATTGCACACGGTTCATTAAGACTGACACTTTCAGAAGCAACGACAAAGGACGATGCGGAATTTGTTGTATCCGAGCTTGAAAAGATTGTAGAGCGTTTAAGAAGCATGTCACCGTTATATGAAGATTTTGTAAAAGAAGAAAAGAAAAACGCATAGTAAAATACGGAAAGGAAAGAAGTGAAGTATGTATAGCGAAAAGGTAATGGACCATTTTAATAACCCAAGAAATGTCGGAGAAATCGAAAATGCAAGCGGTGTCGGTACAGTCGGTAATGCAAAGTGCGGCGACATCATGCGTATTTATCTGGATATTGACGAAGATACAAAGATTATCAAGGACTGTAAGTTTAAGACTTTTGGCTGCGGCGCTGCGGTCGCAACCAGCAGTATGGCAACGGAAATGGTAAAGGGAAAGACCATTTATGAAGCCTTACAGGTAACGAACAAAGCAGTTATGGATGCATTAGACGGACTGCCGCCGGTAAAGGTACACTGCTCTTTACTTGCAGAAGAAGCAGTTCATGCGGCACTTTGGGATTATGCCGAAAAGAACCACATCGTCATTGAAGGTCTGGACAAGCCAAAGGCAGATATTCATGAAGGTGAAGAAGACGAGGACGAAGAATAAGATTGTCACATTGGGATTTGATAATGTAAAGGAATAGGAAAGGGTGTCTGTGAAAACGGGCACTCTTTTTTCCATAAGAAGAAAACTGCGTCGTAAGAATGAGGTGAAGATACTTGACAAAACATATGTTTGTGTTATACTGATACTAAATTAATTAAATTTATATTTGCAATGAAGTTTTATAAAAATGGGGAGTGACATGAAGTTTATACATATTTCGGATCTGCATCTGGGAAAGCGTGTCAACGAATTTTCAATGCTGGAAGAACAAAAATATATTTTACAGCAGGTGTTGGACACCGTACAGAATGAGGCGGTGGATGCGGTGCTGATTGCGGGGGATATTTATGATAAGCCGGTGCCGCCCGCAGAAGCAGTTGTGCTGTTTGATACATTTCTTACGCGTCTTTCGCAGATGAAAAAGGAAGTTTTTATCATCAGCGGCAATCACGACAGCGCCGAGCGGCTCTCATTCGGAAGCAGTCTGTTTACGGCGGAGGGGATTCATATTGCGCCGGTATTTGAGGGAAACATGGAGAAAGTATCACTTTGGGACGATGCGGGAGAAGTGTGTGTCTATCTGCTTCCATTTATCAAGCCGTCTACGGTGCGACGGTTTTATGAAGAAGATTTAACGGACTATACAAAGACTGTACAGACGGTAATTGAGCATACGCCGGTTGATACGTCCAAAAGAAACGTACTGGTGGCACACCAGTTCGTAACAGGGGCTGGCAGATGTGATTCGGAAGAAGTATCTGTCGGAGGGCTGGATAATGTGGATGCATCGGTGTTTGAACCGTTTGATTATGTGGCACTGGGACATATTCACAATGCACAGCACTGTAGCAGGGAAAGTGTGCGCTACTGCGGGACACTGCTTAAATATTCATTTTCTGAGGTGAATCATATTAAGAGCATTACAGTTGTTGAATTAAAAGAAAAAGGAAAAAATCCACAGATTCACACCGTGCCGGTGACACCGCTTCATGATATGAGGGAAATTAAGGGAAGTTATGAAGAACTGACGTTTAGAAAAAATTATATGAATACGGCAGTCAATGATTATCTGCATATTACACTGACGGATGAGGAAGATATTCCGGATGCCATCAGCAGACTGCGCAGTATCTATCCGAATATTATGCGTCTTGATTATGACAATATAAGAACACGTAACAGTGGCAGCTTAGAGATTGGTGAAGCGGCGGTGGAACGCACACCGCTGGAATTGTTTGAAGATTTTTATGAACAGCAGAACCACAAACCGATGAGTGAAGAACAAAAACAGCTTGTCGGCGGGCTGATAGAATCTATTTGGGAATAAGGAGCAGTGTGAAAAATCACACGGATGTGCTGATTTTTCACACGGATGTTTGCTTCCGGACGAAAGCAAACATCTATAATGGCAGATGAGAAATCGCCTGCGCGAATTTCTCATCGCATCTTCGCAACAAGTTGCTTAGGAATAAGGAGTAGTATGAGACCGTTAAAATTAATTCTGTCCGCATTTGGACCGTACAGCGAAAAAACACAACTGGATATGACACAGCTTGGAACCGGCGGCATTTATCTGATTACCGGGGATACCGGCGCAGGAAAGACGACACTGTTTGATGCCATTACGTATGCTCTTTACGGAGAAGCAAGCGGCGGCAGCAGAACGACGGAAATGCTTCGCAGTAAATATGCCGATGCCGCGACACCGACATTCGTCGAACTGACATTTTTATTAAAAGGAAAGACGTATGTGATTTGCAGAAATCCTGAATATATGCGTCCGTCAAAACGCGGTGCGGGAAAAGAAACGAAGGAAACCGCCAAAGCAGAGCTTACAATGCCGGACGGCGGTGTTATCAGCGGGATCAGTGCGGTAAATGAGAAAATGACAGAACTGCTCGGTATCCGCAAAGAGCAGTTTACGCAGATTGCGATGATTCCACAGGGGGATTTTTTAAAGCTGTTATTGTCGGGAACGAAGGAGCGCGCTGCGATTTTCCGTGAAATATTTAATACCAGACCGTATCTGCAGCTGCAGGAACAGTTAAAAAAGGAAGCCGGAACACTTTATAACGCGATTAAAGACGATGAAAAAAGTATCCGGCAGTATCTGGCAGAAGTGCGCTGTAAAAAAGAAAGTGCTTATGCCGATTCTTTGGAAAATCTGCAAAAAGAAGAGGTTATACTGGATACGGATTACTGTCTGGAACTGATTGCAAATATTATGGCAGAAGATATAAAGATACAGGAATCCGTTGCCCAAAAATCAGATGACCTGTCGGCGGAAATGGCACAGCTTGACAGAACACTTGGAAAACAGCAGCAGCGGGAAGTAGTAGAAAAAGCACTTGAAGAGGCAAAGCAGAAGACGGCAGAACTGGGTACGCTTGCGAGCCGGTTAAAGATAGAATACGAACAGGCAGAAAAACTGCAGGAAAACAACAACATCCTGACTGCACAAATTGAAGCGGAGCAGCTCGCACTTCCGGGCTATGAAAAGCTGGAATTTATTTTGAACGAAACTGGACAGAAAAAACAGCAGCTTGAAAAGGAAGAACATTTACTGGAAAAAAGCAGGCAGGAAGCGCAGAAAATGAAACTGCAAAGAGAGAAGTATCAACAGCAGCTTGCCGGATTAAAGGACAGCGGTGCGGCACTGGAGCGGACAGCGGCGCAGATTTCCGTAAATGAACAGCAGTGTCGGAAAACAGAAGTCTTACAGGAAAAGGTTGTACAGAATAAAAATCTTGTCAATGAAATGTACCGCATACAGAAGCGGTATATTATGGCGGCAGAGCAATTGGCACAGGCAGGAAGCATTTACGAGGAAATGGAAAAACGTTATTTTGACGAGCAGGCGGGCATACTGGCACAGAACCTGCGTGAAGACGAAGCCTGCTCGGTATGCGGTTCACTGCACCACCCAAAGAAAGCAGTGCTTCATGAAAATGCGCCGACACAACAGCAGTTAAAAAGTCAAAAAGAAGATTATGACAAAAAAACGAAAATACGTTCTGAACTCAGTTCAGAGGCAGGACTTGCAAAAGGACGGGTACAGAGCGCATATAAAGAAATGCTTGCGCAGTATGCGGCATTGATAAGTGATACACATCCAACGATCGTTGCCGGGGTACAAGATATGTCAAATGTATCAGATTTATCGCATTTATCAGATTCGGAAGAAGCATCACAGGAACAGATGATTGACGTGATAAAGCAGGTGAGTTACCGGACACAGCAGGCAGCAGAAGCACTGGCAGATGAGAAGCAGCAGCTGATGGTGCAGAAAGCCAGACTGGAAGCCGATGTCGCATTAGAGCAGAAGATTTCCGGGCAGTTACCGGAGTGTGAAAAGCGCCAGAAAGAACTGGAAGAAGAGGTGGCAGAGCGTACCAGCCGTATTTCTGTATTAAAGACAGAAGGTGAAGCTTTAAAAAAGCAGGCGGATGAATTAAAACAGACTTTAAAGTTTGAAAATGCAGAAGCGGCAAGACAAAGCATTGCGCAGAAAGTCCGGCAGAAAGAGGAAATACAACAGCGGGCAAAGCAGGCAGGGCAGCAGTATCAGGATTGTAAAATCAAACTTGAAGCAGAGCAGAGAAGGGTGCTTGATTTAACCACACAGCTAAAAAGCGGTGAAGAAGATAAAGAAAACAATGAAAGTAATGAGAGTGGGAAAAAGTACGGGGAATTACTGACCCTGCGGCAGGAAAAGGAAGTCTGTCAGAAGCAGTATCAGAACGAAAAGAAGGAACTGGATTTGAGGATTGCGGTCAATGAGCGGGCGGCAGGTGCAGTAAAAAAGATTGCGGCAAAGAGCAGCGAAAAAGAAAAGCAGTATCAGTGGGTACGGGCACTCAGCAATACGGCAAACGGTGCATTGAGCGGTCAGGACAGAATTATGCTTGAAACATATGTTCAGACAGCATTTTTTGACCGTATTATTATCCGGGCCAATACCCGCTTTATGCAGATGACATCGGGACAGTTTGAACTGGTGCGCGCAAAGACGGCAGATAATCTAAGAGCGCAGAGCGGACTGGAATTAAACGTGATTGACCACTATAACGGCAGTATCCGTAGTGTCAAGTCCTTATCGGGTGGAGAGTCCTTTAAGGCATCTCTTGCAATGGCACTGGGATTATCCGATGAAATCCAGTCGCAGACGGGTGGTATCCAGATTGATACAATGTTTATTGATGAAGGGTTTGGCTCATTGGATGAAAATTCACTGGAACAGGCGATTGATGTTTTACTGCGGTTATCGGAGAGCAACCGCCTTGTGGGAATTATCTCCCACGTCAGCGAATTAAAGGAGCGTATCGGGCGGCAGATTGTTATTATTAAGACACCGGACGGCGGAAGCCATGCCAGGATTGTTGCGGACAACTAAGAACAGCTGTGTATTTTACAGCTTCTTATAAACCGTAAAATACATAGTGATAAAGCAGGCGGCTCCGCCGATAAAATTGGAAACCGGTTCTGCCCAGAATACGCCTTTTACACCAAGCGGCGTGAGCGGAAGCAGATAGATTAACGGAATCACAATAATTACCTTTCTTAAAAGCGAAAAGAAAATGGCATTTTTGGATCTGCCAAGTGCCGTAAAAACGGATTGCCCCGCAAATTGAAAGGACATCATAAAAAATCCGAAAAAGTAAATGTGCATACAGGTGGCACCCAGTGAGAGCAGTTCCGGTGTCGAATCAAAAAGCAGGATAAATTGTCTGGCAAAAATCATGGTTAAAATCCATGCCGCTACGGTATAGATAAGCAAAGCCACAGACATATAGTGGATGGTCTGCTTTACCCGGCTGTTTTTATCCGCACCGTAGTTAAAGCTGAGAATCGGCTGAGCACTGTTGGAAATACCGCTGACCGGCATTTGAATCACTTCGCGCACGGAGTTAATAACGGTCATGGCGGCGATGTATAAGTCCCCGCCGTGTATCGACAGGCTGGCATTGCCCGCCATCTGGACGGCACTGTTGGTTATGGACATGGTAAAACCGGAAAGCCCCAGTGCGAGGATTTTGCCGACACGTTTTCTGCCCAATACAAACTGTTTCGGAGATAGCCGTATTATTGTTTTTTTGCCGGTCAGAAAAGTGAATGTCCATAAGGCGGCAATAAACTGTGAAATGACCGTTGCAAGAGCCGCACCCCGCACTCCCATGCCCAGTAAAAAGATAAAAACAGGATCTAACAGCAGGTTGCAGACCGCACCAATGGAAACGGTCAGCATGCCGGTTTTTGCAAAGCCCTGCGCATTAATAAATGAATTTAAGCCAAGGCTTAACATTACAAAAACAGAACCGCACAGGTAGATGGTAATGTATGAATCGGCATAACGGAAGGTGGCTTCGCTTGCGCCGAGCAGATATAAAAGCGGACGTTTCAAAAGCAGCCCCGTTATTGTAATAAACAGGCCGAACAACAGTAAAAGGACAAAGCTGTTACCGAGGATTTTTTCGGCTTCGGCATCATTTCGTTTCCCGCGTTCAATGGAAAAAAGCGGTGCGCCGCCCATGCCGACAAGGTTGGCAAAAGCAATGGTAATCGTACAGATTGGAAAGGCAACCCCGAGACCGGTGAGCGCATTGGTAGAATCAAAGGGGATTCTTCCGATAAAAATACGGTCAATAATATTGTATAAGACATTGATTAACTGTGCCAGTGTCATAGGAAGCGCAAGACGCAGCATGTGTGCGGGAATGCTTCCGGTTGAAAAATCGTTTTCAGCTGTTGGATTCACAAAATCACTCCTTCTGTAATAATGCATGTATACACAGTATAGCACACTGGCTTAAAAAATTTAAGGTTGACTGCCGGATTTTCTTTATGTTATGATGTTTACAGATAAAAGGGAGTAGCTTGCATATACGGGCAGTATATGTAACGTGATTTCGTCAGTACGGGAAAATAGATTTCTCCGGAGCACGTTGTAGGAAGTGAGACTTTTATTGTAACGATTGTGTTGCAATAAAGTCTCGTTTTTCTTTATTGCAGGCAGAAAAAGGAGGAAAGAATGAATCGGAATTTAAAAAACGAGGAAGTTAAAAAGTATATTACAATTGGGGCAGTGCTGATTATTCTATATTGGGCATTACAGAATTTACAGCTGATTTTTTCAGTGATGTCAAAGATTCTGACACTGTTTATGCCTTTTTTAATCGGCGGGGTCATTGCATTTATTATGAATGTGCCAATGAAGCAGATTGAACGGCATCTTTTTCAGAAAGAACAGTATCAGACTGAAAAATTTGCGGCACTTAGAAGAACATGTGCATATGTCCTGACATTACTGGCAATTATTGTAATTCTGGCAGCAGCTATGGTTATTGTGATTCCGCAGCTGGTATCTACAATTGCAGATATTGTAAAGCTGATTCCGGGACAGTTTCAAAATGTGCAGCAGTTTTTGATGGAGCAGGCCAAAGCCTATCCGCAGATTGAACAGCAGCTGGCTTCGGTGCAGATTGACTGGGAATCGCTGTTAAAATCAGCAATGGATTTTGTAACTGCCGGTACAAAGGGAATTATCAGCGGCGGAATCGGTGCAGTGACAAGTATTGTATCGGGTGTGACGAATTTCTTTATTGGATTTATTTTTTCTATTTATGTTTTGTTTCAGAAAGAAACACTTGCAAGGCAGACGAAGAAAATTCTGTATGCATTTACAAAAGAAAAAACAGCCCAAAAAGTACTTCGTGTGGTACGGCTTGCCAATACGACATTTGCAAGCTTTTTGTCAGGACAGTGTCTGGAAGCGTGTATTCTTGGAACGATGTTCTGTGTAACCATGCTGGTTATCCGTCTCCCGTATGCGCTGTTAATCGGTATTGTTATTGCCATTACAGCGCTGATACCGATTGTAGGTGCTTTTATCGGTTGTGTTGTGGGAATTATACTGATAGGGCTGGTAAATCCGGTCAAGGCAGTGATATTTGTGATTATGTTTTTCGTTTTACAGCAGATTGAAGGAAATCTCATATATCCGCATGTAGTCGGCAGCTCAGTGGGACTGCCGGGAATGTGGGTATTAATGGCAGTAACAGTCGGCGGAAGTTTGTTTGGTATCGTGGGAATGCTGACCTTTATTCCGATATGTTCGGTGTGTTATGCACTGTTCCGGTTATTTGTCAACGAAAGGCTGAAAGAAAAGAGGGAAATATGACAATTATTATACAGTTGGTATTACTGGTAATCGGGTTTGCCGCACTTGTAAAAGGGGCAGACTTTTTTGTGGAAGGCAGTTCGGCCGTTGCGGGGAAGTTGAAAATTCCGGGTGTGGTCATCGGTCTTACAATTGTAGCAATGGGGACGAGTGCGCCGGAGCTGGCAGTCAGTGTATCTGCGGCAATAGCGGGTTCTAATGAAATCGCAATCAGTAACATTATCGGGTCAGATATTTTTAACCTGGTGCTGATATTTGCAATCTGCGCCGTGATTACACCGGTGACAGTGGATAGGGGCATTATGAAGCGGGATTTTCCGTTTTCAATTATTGTTTCCGTGATACTGGCAGTCATGATTGCAGATTATGTATTTACAGGGCAGAAGGTCTTTACTGCGGATGGTATACTGCTTTCAGGAACAATTGGCAGATTGGATGCGGTGATTTTGATTCTGCTGTTTATTGCGTATCTTGCCTTTACGGTTCTGATGGCGCTTAAAAATAAAGTGGAGGATGAAGAAATTGCGGAACTTCCGGCGTGGAAGTGCGCAGTGTACATTCTTGGTGGTGCAGCTGCGATTATTATCGGCGGACAGCTTGTTGTAAACAGTGCAAAAACCATTGCACTTGCCTGTCATATGACAGAAACGCTGGTGGGGCTTACGATTGTAGCCATGGGAACATCACTTCCTGAACTGGTCACATCTGTGGTTGCGGCAAAAAAAGGACAAAACGGTATGGCGGCAGGTAATATTATCGGTTCCAATATCTTTAATATTCTGCTGATTTTAGGCGTGTCAGCTTTTATTCATCCGATTCCGGTGATAACGGAGTCGTTGTATGACACGGTTATTTTAATCGGCCTGAGTATTATTATTTATATTTTTGCCGCAACAGGTGACAAAATAGAGCGGAAAGAGGGCATTGCCATGATTGGTGCGTATATTTTGTATATGATTTATGCAGTTTCGCGCGGTATGGGGTGGATATAAAGAAAAAAGTGTGTTATAATGCCTGTCTGAGGGAGTTGGGGAATACAAAGAATTCAGCACAGAATCAGACTGTGTTTGGATAAATGAAAAAAATAGGAGAAAGACTCATGGAAAAATTTTTTAAGGTCAAAGAGCATGGCTCGACAGTGAAAACAGAAGTGCTTGCCGGAATTACAACTTTCATGGCGATGGCGTATATTCTCATGGTTAATGCAAATATGTTTTCAGAACTTGGCGTTGTATCATATAATGCCATTTATATCGCAACAGCAATTTCAGCCGTTGTCGGTACATTTTTAATTGCATTCCTCGCAAATCTTCCTTTAGGATTGGCATCTGGTATGGGACTGAATGCATTTTTTGTGTACACAGTCTGCTTTACATTCGGATTATCTTATGCAAATGCACTGATTCTTGTATTGTTAGATGGTGTAGTATTTATCATCCTGACACTGACCGGTGTCCGTAAGATGTTATTTGATGCTATCCCACAGTGTGTCAGAATGGCAATTTCAGCCGGTATCGGTCTGTTTATTGCATTTTTGGGATTACAGGATGCGGGAATTATTGTTTCTTCAAGCTCTACCTGTGTCAACCTGACAAGCTTTAACCTGTTTAACGGGAATGCAACCTGGGCAGAAATTATGCCAAAGCTTGTTACAATTGCGGCGCTGATTATTATTGCCGTATTATCTTACAAAAAAGTAAAGGGTTCTGTTTTATGGGGAATTCTCGGCGGAACAGGTCTTTATTATATCCTTGGCTGCACCATTCCGGGATTTTACAAAGGATTTGCGGCAAATATGAACTTCAATCCGTTTACTGCATTCGGTGACTGGGGTTCACAGGCATTTTTAAAGGTATTTACAGACGGCTTCGATTTTTCAGGCTATCTGGCAACCCATTCTACAGCAGATTTAGTGATTCTGATGATTACAACAGCACTTGCTTTCTGCATGGTAGATATGTTTGATACACTTGGTACACTCTACGGTGCATGTTCAAGAGGAAATATGCTCACAGAAGAAGGCGAAGTACCGAACTTTGAAAAGGCGATGTTATCCGATGCGATTGCAACAGTAACAGGTGCTATCTGCGGTACTTCTACGGTTACAACCTTCGTAGAATCCTCTGCCGGTGTTGCAGAAGGTGCAAGAACAGGTCTTGCGGCATTTACAACAGGGGTGTTATTCTTCGTTGCAATGTTTTTAAGCCCGGTTGCAGTACTGATTCCGACTTGTGCGACATCAGCAGCACTGATTTATGTCGGCGTATTGATGATGGGTGGCGTTGCAGATATTGAATGGCATAAGCCGGAAGTAGCCGTACCGTCATTTATGACAATCGCGATGATGCCATTTGCCTATAATATCAGCTACGGTATTGCATTCGGTCTGATTACGTATGTATTTATCTGCATTTTTACAGGCAGAGTAAAGGAAATTAAGCCGTTCACATGGGTTGTCGGCGCGTTATTTGCGATTATGTTCTTTATGACACATTAATTGATGTGTCGTCCTGCTGGGCAGAAACACAAGCCTGCAGAAGATGATAAAAATATAAAAAAATGCCAAAGGAGGCAGCCGTGTTGCAGATTGCAGCAGCTGTCTCCTTTTTGCATTGTAAGGAGGAAAAGCGATGGGCATAAAAGAAATTTTAGTGTTTTTGATTTTATTTGGTGCCAATCTTTTACAGGCAATTACAGGCTTTGCGGGGACATTGATTTCCATGCCGCCGACTATGAAATTAATCGGTGTGGACGAAGCAAAGGCACTGCTGAATGCAATTGCACAGATTTCCAGTCTGATGATTGTAATTACCGGATTCCGGCATATTAACTGGAAGGAATTTTTTAAGATGTTTGTGCTGATGGCAGCCGGTATGGTTGTGGGAATGAAAATATTTGAAGTATTTCCGATGCAGCAGCTTCTGACATTTTACGGCATTATGATTATTGTGATTGCGCTGGATAAGCTGTTTGTGAAAAAACAGCTCAGACTTCCGGCTGTACTTATGTTGTTTGTCATCTTTGCCGCGGGTATTATTCACGGAATGTTTGTATCCGGCGGGGCTTTGCTTGTCATTTATGCGGCAGGGGCATTAAAAGATAAGGAGGAATTCAGGGCAACTATTGCGTTAATCTGGTTGACGATTGGCTGTTACATTACAGGAATCCAGTTTCAGGCGGGACATTTTAACAGCCATGTGTGGTTTTTGTTAATAGCAGGAATTATTCCTGTTTTTGCAGGTACATGGATTGGCACAAAGCTGGTAAAGAAGCTGCCACAGGAAATTTTTATGAAAATGACATACATTTTATTACTGCTGTCAGGAGTCATGGCGATTGTATAAATAAAGGAGGGCAGGTTATGAGTGTCGTTTTAAAAGAAGCCATCCGGCAGGCGGGCTGTGCAGATATTAAGCTGGTCGCCGGAAAAAACGGTCTCACCAATGCGGTCGAATGGGTGCATATGGTAGATACAACAGAAATTGCCGATTTTTTGTCCGGTGGGGAAATTGCATTTACAACAGGAATCGGTGTCAGTGAAAAAATGTCTTTGCTTGCGCTGGTGGATCGGGTCTATAAAAATCATGCCAGTGCAATGGTAGTAAACATCGGACCTTATGTGGCTGAAATTCCGCAGGAGGTTATTGATTTTGGCAATGCACACGATTTTCCGGTTTTTGAAGTGCCGTGGAGTGTGCATATGGCAGATATGATGCGGATGATCTGTTTTACAATTACGCAGTCCCAGCAGCGCGCAATGCAGTTGTCGGCAGCATTCCGTTATGCTATATTTACGCCGAAGCAGGAAGAACTATACGTATCGGCACTCATGCAGAAAGGCTACTTCGCTGAGTGGAATTACGTGGTTGTGATGATGGACATCTGCGACCGGCTTGAAAATGAAAAGGAAGAAATATTTTATGCGCCGATTTTAAAAGACCGTCTGGAGCGTTTTGCACAGAAAGCGGCGCGCGTGATGGAGCAGGAAAAACATGATGTTGTTGTATTTACGGAAAATGACAGAATTTTAATGGTATTTAGTGACATGAAGGAAGAAAAAGCAGCTGAATTTGCAGAGACTGTCAAAGAGCAGATTGTACCGTTATTGAAAAACACGGAATCTATATTTGTTGGTGTTGGAAGTACCGCAGCGGGTTTCCGCCGTCTGTCAAAAAGCTATCAGATTGCAAGAAAAATTGTGGATTTGTCAAAAATGGAAAACGAGGAAGATACGACAAGAACGTATGCATCCATGGGTGTGAACCGCCTGCTGTTTAATATAGAAAATACAGACTGCTTTGAAGAATATTATCAGGATACTATCCGGCCGCTGGATGAATATGATGCGTTAAATAACAGTAATCTGGTGGAAGTACTGGACTGTTATATGAAGCACAACGGTAGTGTACAGGATACGGCAGAGGAGCTGTTTGTGCATCGGAACACAGTCAATTACAAAATCAAGAAAATCGAAGCCCTTTTAAATGTGGATATTACAAAGTTTTCAGTCCGCAATGAACTGGCACTGGGGCTGTTGGTCGCTAAATTAAGGAAGTTTTCAAAATAAATAAAGTAAATCCGGACTTTGTGCTAAAGCACAAAAAGGTTTAGGCTTTAAACTATTGTATTTGGCGGTAAAAAATGTAAAATAAAATCATCAGTTAGATAACAGAAATGACAAAGGCGTCAGAAACTCCAAATGGAGAATCTGGCGCCTTGTTGTTTTTTTCTGCATAACAGAAATTATTTTTTCAGGAGGACAAACAAATGGGAAATTTAACAGGAAAAGAAGTGGCACAGATGCACAAGGATTATGTAATGCAGTCATGGTCAAAATCAGGTGTAGATGCATTACCGGTTGAAAAGGCAAAGGGAATTTATTTCTGGGATTATGATGGAAAGAAATATGCAGATATGGCTTCCCTTTTAGTCTGCTCAAATCTTGGACATGAACTTCCGGAAATTGTTGAAGCAATTAAGGAACAGGCAGATAAGATGTGCTTTATGGCACCGGCGTATGCTTCAGAGCCAAAGAGCAAGCTTGCAAAGATGTTAGTTGAAGCTGCCGGAGCAGATCATTTTAAGAGAGTATTCTTTACAAACGGCGGTGCCGAATCAAATGAAAATGCAATTAAAATGGCACGTATGGTAACAGGAAGAACAAAAGTATTCTCATGCTATAGAAGCTATCATGGCGCAACACTTGGTGCTTCCAATGCTTCCGGTGACTGGAGAAGATTTGCCGCAGAAATCGGCGGCGCAAACGGATTTGTAAAATTCATGAATCCGCAGATGTACAGAGACGGTTATACATACGGTGTTGATGATGAAGCCGTTACAAAGAAAGCACTTGCAGATCTGGATTTGCAGTTAAGATATGAAGGCCCGCAGAATGTAGCCGCAATCCTGATGGAATCTATTGTCGGTGCAAACGGTGTGATTTTACCACCAAAGGGTTATATGGAAGGTGTCAGAAAGCTTTGTGACAAGTATGGTATTTTAATGATTTGCGATGAGGTTATGGCAGGCTTCTTTAGAACCGGTAAGTGGTTTGCATGGCAGAACTTCGATTTCGTACCGGATATGATTACATTTGCAAAAGGTGTTACCTGCGGCTATGTACAGCTCGGCGGCGTTATTGTAAATAAAAAGGTTGCAAATTATTTTGAAGAAAATGTATTACAGTGTGGTCTTACTTATTCAGGACATACACTTGCCTGTGCCGCCGGTGTTGCAGCACTGACTTATTACAAGGAACACAACATTGAACAGCATGTAGCCGAAATGCATGAAATCGTTGCACCGTTTATGCAGAAGATGGTAGAAAAGCATAAGTGTGTCGGTGAAGCAAGATGTATCGGATTATTCGGCGCGCTCGAAATGGTTAAAAATAAGGAAACAAGAGAACCGTTACAGGAGTATGGTGTTCCGGGAACAGCAATGCCTTGGATTTTCGCAGAGTTAAAGAAAAGAGGATTTGCAACCTTCGGACGTGAGAATTTCATCGAAGTATGCCCGCCGCTGATTATTACAAAGGAAGAATTAGAAGAATACCTTCCAATTCTGGATGAAGTATTAACAATGGCAGATGAAAAGTTTTGTGATTAATAAAAAGCCGTAAATTATACGGCGGAATCGAGGTTAATATGAATTGGGATTATTTACAGCCGGTTAAAATCCGGTTCGGCAAGGGCAGAGTGTCCGAAGTAAAAGATTTAGCAAAGGAAATGGGAATTAAAAATGGCTTACTGGTTGCAGACCCATTCTTCTTTACAAACGGTCTGGCAGAGCGCATTGTAAAGGAAAGCGAAGGAGCGATTATCGCTTCCTTCGGGGATTTATCCCCAAACCCGGATGTTACAGAGGTTGATGCCTGTGCGGCAATTATCCGTGAAAAGGAAATCGGCTTTGTTGTAGCACTTGGCGGCGGCAGTTCCATGGACTGTGCAAAGGCAGCAGCAAGTATTGCATTAACGGACGATTCTATTAGAAAATACCATGGAACAGGTGTTGCCATGCCACAGGAACATCTGCCGTTAATTGCAGTGCCGACAACAGCAGGAACGGGCAGTGAAGTAACATGCGTATCTGTACTGACAGATCACGCAAATGGAAAGAAATCCCCGATTGTATCGGACGGATTTTTCCCAAGCTATGCGATTATCGACCCGGAATTAACATACACCATGCCGCCGAAGGTTACGGCAGGAACAGGAATTGATGTGTTATCCCATGCATTAGAGGGCTTTTGGAGCAAGGGACACCAGCCAATCTGTGATGCGTGTGCCCTTCATGCGGCAGAACTGGTATTCCAGTATCTGTATAAGGCATATTTAGACCCGGCAGACGAGGAAGCAAGAGAGAAAATGTGTGAAGCCTCATTAATTGCAGGACTTGCATTTACCCTGCCAAAGACAACCTCTTCCCATGCCTGCTCATTTCCGCTGACGAATATCCACCACATTCCGCACGGAGAAGCCTGCGGCATGACACTGGATTACTTTGCAAGAATCAATGCAAAGGGTGCAGACGGTGCAAGAATTGATGAATTTGCAAGAAAATTGGGATTTAAGGATACAGAGGAAATGGCAGATGCCATCCATGAATTAAAGGCAAAGATGGGACTGCGCAATGATTTAAAGGATTTGCATTTAACAGAGGAACAGATTTCAGAGCTGGTACGAATCAGCAGACATCCAAACCTTTACAACAATCCGGTTGAAATTACCGATGAAATGTTAAGCGAAATGTATCATAAACTGGCATAAGGACAGTGCAAGAGAAAAGAGGTGACACCTATGTATAGTGTTGTTGTTGCGTTTGGACTGGCAAGCGTGATGCTGTGTATTGGCATGGCAATCCGCGCAAAAGTGAAATTCTTTCAGCATATGCTGATGCCGGTCAGTGTTATCGGCGGTATCTTAGGATTTATCCTGATGAATCTGGTACTGTCAAAATATCCGGTCGGCGGTGTAAGTGTAACGGATTTCAGTAATATTGTAGATGTATTTTTTGTGATGTCCTTTATTTCTATCGGACTGACAGGCAGTAAAAAGAAAAAGAATAAAAAAACAGAAGACGGCAAAAAGAAGAAAAGCAGCGGTCCGGTACGAGGTGCAATCGGTATGGCACTCATTTGGTGTATTTTGTATGCACTCCAGCCGCTTGTCGGTATTTTAATCGTATCCATTACAGGAAAAGCATTTCATATGGATTCGATGTATGGCATTTTAGTTCCGTTTGCATTCTGTCAGGGACCGGGACAGGCATCTACCTACGGCAGACTTTTTGAATATACCTATGGATTTGACAAGGCAGAAATGGTAGCATTAACTTATGCAATCTTTGGTTTCCTCTCTGCATTTTTAATCGGAGTACCGTTTGCAAGATACGGATTAAAGAAAGGGCTTGCAAGAAATAAAAGTAAGATTAATGAAGCTGTTGAACGGGGATATTTTGTACCGGAGGAACAAAGAGAGCCACTTGGTAAATCGACTTTCCACAGTGCCAATATTGAAACAGCGGCTGCCCATTTTGCCATTATGGGTGTCTGCTACCTGCTTGCACTTGTTCTTGCGAAGCTGGTAAACTTCATTCCGGCGCTTGGTTCAACGTTTAGTGCCATGCTGTTTATGTGGGGCATGTTTGCAGCCTATATTGTAAAAGCTGTGATGAGAAAGTTAAACATTGAATATCTGATTAACAATGCATTCCAGAGTAGAATTACAGGATTTCTTTCTGATTATTTGGTTGTATGTGCTTTTATGGCAATTCAGGTAGGCATCATCGGAAACTGGATTGTTCCGATTTTACTTGCCAGTGTTGCAAGCGGTATTGTTACGTTTTTCATCTGCCTGTTCTTTGGAGAACGTCTTGGCAGTGACCACGATTTCGAGCGGGTGCTGGGTGTATTCGGTACAAGCACCGGTACAACACCAAGCGGTGTATCACTGCTCCGTATGGTTGACCCGAAGTTACAGACATCAACCGGTGCGGAACTGGGCATGATGAATATGGCAATGATTTTTTCAACACCAACCATGCTGTTTATCACATTTGCGGGGCTTAAAATGATTTCGCTTCCGATAGCGTGCGGCGGTATGTTCCTGACAATATTTATTTATATCATTTTGTTAAAGGTGTTTGGTGTATTAAGAAAGCCGACCTTTACCGTAGCAAAAGGCAGAATTTCAGATGGTGCGGAAAGTGGCGAAGAGATTCCGTTCTTACGCGGGTATCTGCATGATACGGTAGATGTAACCGATACGGCGGCAGTTGAATCAATGATTCATAACAGTTGGAATTAAAGTTTACAGGGAACTGGAGGAAAATGATATGAAGATGATATATGCGATTGTAAGACCAGAAAAGGTTTATGAAGTTAATAAAGCGCTTGCCGATGCCGGATACGGCGCATCGACCAAGTGGAGTGTTGCAGGACGCGGTAAACAGCATGGAATTCAGGTAGGCGAACTGGTTTATGATGAAATGTCTAAAAATATGCTGATGATTGTATGTGATGATGACGATAAAAATGAAATTATTGATATTATCATGGATACGGCACAGACCGGTGAATCCGGCAATTCCGGCGATGGACGAATCTTTGTCCTGCCGGTAGAGGAGTCCTATACGATTTCATCACAGAGTAAAGACGATTAGTGTAAAAAATTACACTGATGTGCTGATAAAGGAGGCAGGCATGAAAACGATTTATTATGACGGTGATATTATTACGATGACGGGGGCAAAGGATTCCTGTGAAGCACTTGTCACGGAAGATAAAAAAATTCTGTATACCGGTACATTAAAACAGGCGCGGGCGCTTTACGGAAATGAGGCACAGGAGCGGGATTTAAAGGGTCATACGCTTATGCCTGCCTTTATTGATGCACACAGTCACTTTGTACAGACGGCACAGAGCATAAAGATGTGTGATTTGTCGGATACGGAAAGCTTTGAGGATATTGTCACGGCATTGAAAAACTATCTGGAAAAAAATCAGATTGACGAAAACGGCATGATTTTTGCAACCGGTTACGACCATAATTTTCTTGCGGAACAGAAACACCCGAATAAGACGGTTTTGGACAAAGTATCCAAAACCGTGCCAATCTACATTTCCCACGCCTCCGGTCATATGGGAGCTGCCAATTCGGCGCTGCTAAAGCTTGCGGGAATTACGACAGAAACCAAAGACCCGGAGGGCGGAAGATTCGGCAGGGATAAAAGCGGAGAGCCGGACGGCTATGTAGAGGAAACGCCTGCACTGATGCAGGTGCTTGCCGCAGCCATGCCGCGCATGAAAATGGATATGGCAGAGCAGATGAAAGAAGCCCAGCAGCTTTATTTAAAATATGGTATTACAACCGTTCAGGAAGGTGCGGCAATGGCACAGACCATGCAGGGGTTGACGGCATTTGCAGCATCGGGCGGTTTGGAACTGGACGTTGTGGCATACATTTTAAAGGAAGATTATGAAAAGACGGTCAAAGAATATGCGGATTACAATGGAAAATATAAAAACCGTGTTAAAATCGGCGGTGTTAAAGTGATTTTAGACGGTTCGCCACAGGGCAAATCTGCATGGCTTAGTAAACCGTATGAAGGGGAGGAAAACTACTGTGGTTATCCGACCCATAACGATGCCTATGTTACAAAAGCGGCAAAGGATGCAGTACGCGGTGGGTACCAGATTCTTGCACACTGTAACGGCGATGCGGCATCGGAACAGTTTATACAGAGTTATCAGGCGGCACTAAAAGAAACGGGTACGGCAGACGGCGATTACCGTCCGGTCATGATACACTGCCAGACCGTAAGGGATGACCAGCTTGACCGCATGGCGCAGCTAAAAATGATTCCTTCTATATTTATAGGACATACGTATTACTGGGGCGATATTCATTTAAAGAACTTAGGCGCGGTGCGCGGTGCAAGAATCAGTCCGGTAAAATCCGCCTTAGAGCGCGGACTGATTTATAACTTTCATCAGGATACACCGGTTACAAAGCCGGATATGCTTCATTCAGTGTGGTGCGCTGTCAATCGTGTGACAAGAAAAGGACAGCCAATCGGTCAGGAACAGTGCATTAATGTCTATGAAGCCTTACAGGCAGTGACAATCAATGCTGCTTATGCGTATAAGGAGGAAGATCAAAAAGGCACATTAGAAGCAGGAAAAATGGCAGATATGGTGATTTTAGATGCCAATCCGCTCAAGGCCGATAAAAAATGTATTAAAGACATTGTGGTACTTGAAACGATAAAAGAAGGAAAAACCGTATATAAAAATTAAAAAATAGAAACCGGAAAGGCACTTCCCTCGTATATATAAATGTGAGGGCAGAAAGCCTTTCCGGTTTTTGCTTTATCCGATATGGACAATAGGATATCTGCATTGCAGATGATTTTTCGTCCCGGGGCAGTTAGTTTTTTATAAGCTGCTTTGGGACGTTTGTGTTGTACCGGACGTGGAGCTGGTAACGTGAATCCGGCACAGTCTGTCGTAAAATAAATCCCGGTTTTTGCCGATAAAGCAGTAACAAAAATTAAAAATAAAAAAGATGACGAATGCAATCAGCGATGAAGCACCACACACTAAAAGCATTTCTGTTCTTTTGGAAGGTCCGGCGGACAGTGCGGAATACATCAGCAAAATGTAGTACGGGGACGGAATCAGCAGAAGATGTAAAATTCCTTCCCGCAGTAACAGCAGTAAAACCGGTACATGTGCCGCAGCGTGCTTTTTCGTGTTTTTCTTTCCGGTGCGTTCAAGACGGATACTGACTAAAAATTTACCAAAGGTTGTTCCGTGAAATAAAATGGCACAGACCGTAAAGTAGCAGAACGCAAAAAGCGGAATTAAAAACAGCTGTATGGAATGGGAAAAAGACTGTAAAACATCAGTAAATTTCCACACACAAAAATATACGCCTAAAATGATTGTGTAATCGGCAAGCAGACCAAACAGGCGGCGGAAGGACGAAACCTCACTGCCGCGTCTGTACGCCGTTTCGTCAAGCCTTTTGCGGCTTGGCAGGAAAAACAAAAGTGCGGGTGTTATCCAGAAGCCAATCATGCCGCCTAAGGTATTGCAGATTAAGTCGTCTACTTCAAAGAAGCGGTACGGATAGGGATAAATGCCGTAAAGACCGCTTAACTGTGTATATTCAAAAAACAGGCTGTATAAAAAAGAAAGCAGTAAAACCTGATACCATCTGCGGTTAAAGTAATACCGCAGATATACACCAAACGGCAGTAGTAACAGGATATTAAAGACAATCTGTAAAAAGTCGGGGTTCGTAAACGTATCCTTATAGGTTGAGAAGTCAGTAAGGACAAAAGAACACCCGTCCAGCCATCGCCGCACGGCATCAAACGGTGTCAGAAGCATCGTGGCACTTTCCGGAGTAACCGAGTCAATTGCCGGAAGCGGCAGAATCGTCATAAAATAAGAAGTCATCATATAAAAAATAAATGTGTATACAATCCCGGTACGCAGTACCAGGATTGAACCGTACTTATGGTACTGCCGGATAATATAAGGCAGGGTAAACAGGGCAGCCAGTACCGGGAAGACATAGCAGGCTGTCAGAATCGGTTTTAAATAAATACTCATCGTTTCGCACTCCATTTTTATTGTCATTTGCAATGCCTTTATGATAGCATCCGGCAGACATATATGCAAGCCGCACACAAAAACGGCAGAAAATACAGAATCAAGGACTGTAGTTGTGTAGTTCACAAATACCGGCAGGTATGGTATGATAAATATAATTGTGCATAAAAATGCAGTAAAATACAGAGGAACGGAGAAAGAAATGAAACCAATTTCAGAATATTTAAAAGAAAATTATTTAATCTGTGATGGTGCGTTTGGCACGTACTATGCAGAAAAATATAATACCAAAGAGCTGCCGGAGCTTGCTAATCTGTCTGCGCCGGAACGGGTACGGGAAATCCATGAGGAATACGTATCTGCCGGGGCAAAGCTGATCCGTACCAATACCTTTGCGGCACATCCGGACTTATTAAACTGTGGGCAGGGACTTCTTGCAGAAAATGTAAAAAGTGCATGCCGTCTTGCAAAAGAAGCCGCAGACGGAAAGGCATATGTGGCGGGTGACATCGGACCGGTACCGGCAGAAGCTGCATTTGATACGGAAGCCGCCGAAAAACACTATCTTTTCTTAGCAAAATTATTTGTGGAGAGTGGAGTGGATGCCGTTGTATTTGAAACCTTTTCAGAGCTGGAAACGATTCTTCCGGTAATCCGTTATATAAAGGAAGAAACACCGCTTTTTGTGATTGTACAGTTTGCAGTCAGCCAGTATGGCTACAGCAGTGCAGGGCTGAGTATGCACCGCCTGTTTGAAGAAGCGCAGAAAAGCCCTGCAGATGCTTATGGCTTAAACTGTGGTATCGGACCGGGGCATATGGCAACCTTATTCCAGAATATAAAATTCCGGACAGATAAATATATCACGGCACTGCCCAATGCCGGTTATCCCCACAATATCAGCAACCGTATGGTATTCTCTGCTGATAACGGCAGTTATTTTGCAGAACGTGTCTGCGATATTATGCAGGTACGTGCAGATATTGCTGGCGGCTGCTGTGGTACGACACCGGAGCATATCCGCCGACTGAGTGCCAAAACAGCCGGTATGACGAAAACGGCACGCAGGGCAGAACAGAAAATCTGCGAAAATGAAAAGCCGGTACAGAACAACGCTTTTTATAGGAAGAAAGAGAGAACGGGAAAGAAACTCATTGCCGTCGAGCTTGCACCGCCGCTTGGCAGTGACGATAAAAAGCTGATGGAAGCCGCACACGCGTTAAGAAAGAGCGATGTTGATGTGCTGACCTTCCCGGATTCGCCTTCTGGAAGAACGCGTGTGGACTCGATTCTGATGGCGGAAAAGGTATCTAAAGAAACGGGTATGTGTGTCATGCCGCATTTATGCTGCCGCGATAAAAATGCCATAGCCATGCGCTCCCAGCTTTTAGGTGCACATATCAATGGTATCGATAATTTTCTCGTGGTAACGGGCGATCCGGTTCCGGCGGTAGCCAGACAAACCGTAAAAGCTGTATTTAATTTTAATTCAATTGGATTAATGAATATCATTCATGATATGAATACCGAACAGTTTGCGGATTCCCCGGTGGTGTTCGGTGGTGCGATTAACCAGAACCGCCGCAACTTAAACGTTGAAATTGACCGTATCCGTAAAAAAATGGAAATGGGTGCGGACTTCTTTTTCACCCAGCCGGTATTTACCGAAAAAGGCGTAAACCTTTTAAGACAGATTAAAGAAGAAACCGGAGCGCGGATTTTATGCGGCGTTATGCCGTTTGTCAGCAGAAGAAATGCCGTCTTTATGAAAAATGAAATGACCGGTATTGAAGTCGATGAGCAGATTATTGCACGGTATCCGGAAAATGCTACAAAGGAAGAAGGAGAAGCTGTCGGCATTGAAATCGCAAGGGAAGTTATGGCACAGACTGCGGATTTTGTGGACGGATATTACTTCTCATTTCCGTTTAACAGAGTATATCTGCTGGAAAAAATATTACAATTATAAAATTTATTAACAAAATCTAAACTGAGCATAAAACAACATAACATATAAAAAATGTATTGCACAATACACATATAATATACAGGATGCACAAAAACAATCTTTTTGGGAAATTTTCAAAATGTGACGTTTTTGTGCATTTTGCACAAAAAAAGCAATGTATCAAAATCAAAACACAAAAATTTCACTTTGATGCATAAAATGTATGTTAAAAATTATACAAAAAAGGAAAGAAACGGCAAATGCTTTATGGATTTTTTATCCTATTTTTCCGAACACAAAAAAAACATCTTTTTAAATTGAAAAATTGACAATAGGGAATATAATGATTTATAGAAAAATAAAGCAAACCTACCTATTATAAAAGGGTGCTGGAAAGGAAGTGATATTACGGACGATTTAGTGAACAGTCTTTTAGAGGAATTGAACTGCGAAACAGTCTTTACCATTCCGGTATTTGGCGGGATTGGTGTTTCCGAAGCAGTGGTAGTCACATGGATTATCATGGCTGTACTGGTTGTTTTATGCCTGTGCTTAGTCAGAAACTTAAAAGTGGAAAATCCCGGAAAGAAACAGCTGATGTTGGAAACAGCCGTTTCAGGACTTTACAATTTCTTTGAAGAGATTGTGGGAGAGAAGGGTCGCAGATACATTCCCTATCTTTCCACAGTGGCAATCTATATCGGAATTGCCAATTTAATCGGGTTGTTTGGTTTCAAACCGCCTACGAAAGCATTAAACGTTACCGCAGCACTGGCAGTTATGAGCATTATTCTTGTTGAGTATTCAGGAATTCATGCAAAGGGTGTGAAAGGCTGGGTAAAGAGCTTTGTAGAGCCGTCCCCGATTATTGCTCCCATCAATGTGATGGAATTATTCATCAAACCGTTGTCTTTATGTATGCGACTTTTCGGTAATGTGCTAGGAGCATTTGTTATTATGGAACTGTTAAAAATAGTAGTGCCGCTTTTTGTGCCGGTGGTATTCAGCTGCTACTTTGATATTTTTGACGGTTTAATACAGGCCTATGTATTTGTTTTCTTAACGGGCATGTATATTGAAGAAGCTGTGGAAGAAGCTTAAAAATTGAAAAATTTAAAAATGAATGAAGAAAAAAGGAGATTAAAATTATGTCAGCATTATTAGCAATTGGAGCAGGTGTAGCAGTTATTACAGGTATCGGTGCAGGTCTTGGTATCGGTCATGCAACAGGTAAGGCAGTAGATGCGATTGCAAGACAGCCGGAAGCAGATAAGAAAATCAGAAGTACTTTGTTAATTGGTGCCGCTCTTGCCGAAGCAACAGCCGTATATGGTTTCGTAATCGGTCTTTTGATTATTATCCTGTTAAAGTAATACATAAACTAAAGGAAAGGTGAGGTTATACAAGATGTTAAGAGTAGATATCAATCTTGTTTTTACAATCATCAATCTGCTGGTTTTATATCTTTTAATGAAGAAATTCCTTTTCGGTCCGGTTGTAGCCGTTATGGAAAAGAGAAAAGCCATGATAGAAGAACAGTTTGCAAACGCGGCAGCTGCTGAAAAAAATGCAAATGAATTAAAAAGTCAGTATGAGGATACCTTAAAAACGGCAAATGCCGATGCTGATAACATTATTCAGGAAGCTAAGACAACAGCAAAAACCGAATATGACCGGATTGTATCCGATGCAAACAGTCAGGCTGGTAAGATTATAGAAAATGCAGAGAAGACGGTAGTGTCGCAGCGTGAAAAAACATTGCGCGGGCTGGAATCACAGATTGCTGGTCTTGCAATTGATACAGCGGCGAAAGTCATTGGTGAGCAGGCAGGCAGTCTTGACAATGCGAAACTGTATGACGAATTTTTAAATAAAGCAGGTGATGCCCATGACACAGATATCAATTAATTATGCAATTGTTTTATATCAATTGGGCGTTTCAAAGGAAGATATCCGGTACAGTAAGGAATTGTTTGAAGCAGCAGATGCGCTTTATGAAAGCCTTGCAAGTCCGGTTGTGACACTGCATGAAAAGTATGTGGTAATTGACAGACTCTTTCCAGAAAGCATGCGCGCATTTTTCAAGGTACTGTGCAGAAATCAGAGTGTTTCACTCATTGATGAAATTTTCCAGGCATACCGCGATTATGCAGACGAACAGGAAAATGTTCTGCGTGCAAAGCTGTTCTATGTGGAAAAACCACAGGAAAAGCAGGTTGAGGGATTGACAGCTTATCTGTCAAAGCGTTTTCATAAAAATAAAGTGGTTTTTGAATATATCCATGAACCGGAACTGCTCGCAGGTTTTGTGATTGAAGCAGGCGGCATCCGGATTGATGAAAGCGTAGCAGGAAAATTAACAAGAATGAAACAGAAATTAGTAAAGAGGTGATATTTTGAGTTCCATTAGTTCAGAGGAAATTATCTCGATTTTAAAGAGTGAAATCGAAAATTTCGATAGTGAAGCGACAGATAAAGAAACAGGAACTGTAATATGGGTCGGTGACGGTATCGCAACCGTTTACGGCATTGAACATGCCATGTACGGTGAAATCGTGGTATTTGACAACGGCGTAAAGGGTATGGTTCAGGATATCAAGAGAACCGAAATCGGATGTATTCTTTTTGGTAAAGATACCGGTATCCGTGAAGGCACACGTGTTGTAAGAACCGGAAAGAAAGCCGGTATTCCGGTAGGTGATGCATTTGTCGGAAGAATCATTGATGCGTTAGGTGCACCGATTGACGGACAGGGTGAAATTGAAAGCACAGAGTACCGTCCAATCGAACAAGATGCCCCGGGTATCGTAGACAGAAAGTCTGTCAGCGAGCCAATGGAAACCGGTATTCTTGCCATTGACTCTATGTTTCCAATCGGACGCGGACAAAGAGAGTTAATTATCGGTGACAGACAGACCGGTAAGACAGCCATTGCCATTGATACCATTTTAAATCAGAAGGGCAAGGACGTTATCTGTATCTATGTTGCAATCGGTCAGAAGGCTTCTACCGTTGCAAAGATTGTAAATACATTAAAGAAATATGATGCGATGGATTATTCTATCGTACTTTCCGCAACAGCCAGTGACCCGGCTCCGTTACAGTATATTGCACCGTATTCCGGTACGGCGCTTGCAGAATACTTTATGCACAAGGGCAAGGATGTACTGATTGTTTATGATGATTTATCAAAGCATGCGGTTGCATACAGAGCATTATCCCTGTTACTTGAGCGTTCTCCGGGACGTGAAGCTTATCCGGGTGATGTATTCTATTTACATTCAAGACTGCTCGAGCGTTCCAGCCGTTTAAGCGATGCACTCGGCGGCGGTTCGATTACGGCACTTCCGATTATTGAAACACAGGCAGGCGATGTATCTGCATACATTCCGACGAATGTTATTTCAATTACAGACGGACAGATTTTCCTTGAGAGCAACTTGTTCTTCTCAGGTATGCGTCCGGCGGTCAATGTCGGTCTTTCCGTATCACGTGTAGGTGGTGCGGCACAGACAAAGGCAATGAAAAAGGCTTCCGGAAGTATCCGTATTGACTTGGCGCAGTTTAGGGAAATGGAAGTGTTCACACAGTTCAGCTCAGACCTTGATGCAGCAACAAAGGAGCAGTTACAGTATGGTAATTCCCTGATGGAAATGTTAAAGCAGCCGTTGTACAGACCGCTCAGCCAGTCAGAACAGGTTGTATCCTTATGCTGTGCGACCCATAAAGTCATGATGGATATTGAAAAGAGTAAAATTAAGCAGTTCCAGATGGATTTGTTAGAGCATTTTAATACCAGACAGACCGCAATTATGGAAACAATTGAACGCGATAAGGTTCTGACAGATGAACTGACACAGCAGATTCTTGATGCGGCAAATGCATTTAAGGCAAGCTACAAAGCATCATAAGGAGAGGTGAGGACATGGCGAATGCAAGGGAAATTCTGGATCGGATGAAAAGTATCCAGGATACAATGAAAATTACCAATGCTATGTATATGATATCCTCCTCCAAGCTGAAAAAGGCAAAGGCAAGTCTGGATGAAACAGAGCCGTACTTTTACTCTATGCAGATGGCAATCGGACGAATTTTAAGACATGTTCCGGATATGAAAAGCGAGTTTTTTAACCAGCGTCCGGAAATTAAGCCGGAAGACCGGAAAGTCGGCTACATTGTTGTAACGGCGGATAAAGGTCTTGCAGGTTCATACAACCACAATATTTTTAAAGATGTGGAAGAATGTCTGAAAAGCAACAGCCATGCCAAGCTGTTTGTAGTCGGTGAAATGGGACGGCATTATTTTGAGAAAAAAGGACTTGAAATTGCACATCAGTTTCACTACACTGCGCAAAATCCTTCTGTCAGCAGAGCGCGTAATATTACAGAAAAGATTCTGGAAGAATATCTGAATAAAGAACTGGATGAAGTTGTTATCATTTACACTAAAATGTTAAACGGTGTACAGACGGAAACAGAAACAAGACATCTGCTGCCGCTTGAAAAAGAACATTTCAACAAGAATGTTCCGGTTGGTGTACAGATGGAACAGCTCGCAATGGTACCGTCAGCAGAAGCACTGATGGAAAACATTATTCCGATTTATATTCAGGGTTTTGTATATGGTGCGCTGGTTGAGTCTTATGCAAGTGAGCATAATTTGAGAATGCTTGCGATGCAGTCTGCAACAGACAGTGCCAGTGCAATGTTAAATGACCTGTCCATCCAGTACAACCGGGTAAGACAGGCAGCGATTACGCAGGAAATTACAGAGGTTGTCAGCGGTGCAAAGGCGCAGAAGAGAAAGAAAAAGCGTTAGGAGAGGAGAAGTTCATACAATGAATAAAGGTAAAATTGTACAGGTCATGGGACCTGTCGTGGACGTAGAATTTGAAAATAACGACCTCCCGTATATCAAAGATGCACTCGAAGTAGATAATAATGGTAAAAAGTGTATTATGGAGGTTGCCCAGCACATCGGTAATAATACCGTGCGTTGTATCATGCTTTCCTCCAGTGAAGGTTTATGCAGGGATATGGAGGTTGTGGCTACAGGCTCCGGTATTAAAGTGCCTGTCGGCGACAAGACATTAGGAAGACTGTTCAACGTAGTCGGTGAAACCATCGATGGCGGAGAAAGCCTTGAAAATGAAAATCACTGGGTCATTCACAGAGACCCGCCTACATTTGAAGACCAGAGTCCGGTTGTCGAGGTGCTTGAAACCGGTATCAAGGTTATTGATTTATTAGCACCTTACGCAAAGGGTGGTAAAATCGGTCTGTTCGGTGGTGCCGGTGTCGGTAAAACCGTACTGATTCAGGAATTAATCCGTAATATTGCAACAGAGCATGGCGGATATTCCATTTTCACCGGTGTTGGTGAACGTTCAAGAGAAGGTAACGATTTATGGTCTGAAATGAAAGAATCGGGTGTACTTGAAAAGACCGCACTGGTGTTCGGACAGATGAATGAGCCGCCTGGAGCAAGAATGAGAGTTGCGGAAACAGGTCTTACCATGGCTGAATATTTCCGTGATGAAAAGCATCAGAACGTATTGTTATTTATTGATAATATTTTCCGTTTTGTACAGGCAGGTTCAGAAGTTTCCGCACTGCTTGGACGTATGCCTTCAGCCGTAGGTTATCAGCCGACACTGGCTACCGATGTTGGTGAATTACAGGAGCGTATCGCTTCTACAAAGAACGGTTCCGTTACATCCGTACAGGCTGTCTATGTGCCTGCCGATGACTTAACCGACCCGGCCCCGGCAACAACGTTTGCCCATCTGGATGCCACAACCGTTCTTTCACGTAAGATTGTAGAACAGGGTATCTACCCGGCAGTTGACCCGCTTGAATCTTCATCAAGAATTCTTGAAGCGGATGTAGTCGGTGAAGAACACTATCAGACTGCAAGACGTGTGCAGGAAATCTTACAGAAGTACAAGGAATTACAGGATATCATTGCAATCCTCGGTATGGAAGAGCTTTCAGATGAAGATAAGCTGACAGTTTACAGGGCAAGAAAGGTTCAGAAGTTCCTTTCACAGCCGTTCTTCGTAGCCGAAAACTTTACCGGTGTAAAGGGTAAATATGTACCGTTAAAAGAAACAATCAGAGGATTTAAGATGATTGTTGACGGTGAAATGGATGAATATCCGGAAAATGCATTTTTTAATGTAGGAACCATTGACGAAGTCATTGAAAAGGCGAAGGCTGAACAGGCTTAATGTCTTGTAAATGGAGGTTCGTGGAATGAATACATTTTTTTTAAAAGTCATTGCCAGTGATAAGGTTTTCTTCTCCGGCAAGGCAGAAATGGTCAATATTCCGACATTAGACGGTGAAAAAGTTTTTCTGGCTCACCATGAAAACATCGTTATTGCAATTGAAATGGGCGATTTAAAGTTCCGTACCGAAGACGGTGAAACACATCATGCCGTTGTCGGCAAGGGATTTGCCCAGGTCATTAATAACCGTGTCACCGTACTGGTCGATTCGGCAGAACGTCCGGAAGATATTGATAAAATCAGGGCAGAGGAAGCGTTAGAGCGTGCCAAAGAGCAGATGCGCCAGAAGCAGAGTATTCAGGAATATTATCATTCCCAGGCTTCAATGGCAAGAGCGATGACACGTCTGAAGCTCTCCAGCCGGTATTTAAAGTAATAAAAACAAAAGAACGTTTATACAGTGTCCGCATAAGAACAGGATATTGTATAGACGTTCTTTTTTTATTTTTGTTTTATAAAAATACTTTATAAAAATTGTTGAAAATTGTTGAAAATATGCAAAAAAAGATTTAATATATAAAATATAATTAAACAATTTATTTAAATTGGGAACGGAGGAAAAACGTATGAATCAATTTCCACATTTATTTGAACCAATCCGGATCGGAAAGCAGACAGTTAAAAATCGAATTTTTATGCCGCCGCTTTCAACAAATCTGGCAGATAAAGGATATGTTACGGATGCTTTGATAGAGCATTACTCGAATCGTGCAAAGGGCGGAGTCGGTCTGATTGTAACAGAGGTCACGACAGTCGAACCGACATATACATATCTGCCGGGTGATATGTCCATTTATGATGATTCTTATATTCCGGGATGGAAAAAACTGGTGGATGCCGTGCATCAATACGATACAAAGATTTTGTCACAGCTGTTTCATCCGGCATATATGGCATTTCCGCTGCCGGGTACGCCGCAGCTGATTGCACCGTCAAATGTCGGACCGTATTATGCAAAAGCGGCACCAAGAGCCGCAACGGTAGAAGAACTTCACGTAATCGTCAGACAGTTCGGTGAAGCGGCGCATCGTTTCCAGCAGGCAGGCGGTGACGGTGTTGAAATACAGTGCGCACATGCACACGGATTACTGGGCGGCTTTTTGACACCTCTTTACAATAAGCGGACAGATGAGTATGGTGGGGATATTAACGGAAGATTACGGCTTACGCTGGAGGTTATTGAAGAAGTACGGAAAATGTGCGGAGAAGATTTTATTATTGATGTACGTATTTCAGGAGATGAGTACAGCGATGGCGGACTGACGTTAAATGATATGATTTATGTGTCAAAACAGTTAGAAAAAGCCGGGGTTGATTTCATTCATGTATCAGGCGGCAATACCATTAAACGCGGCAGTTCCATGCCGGCACCGGGTACGGCACCGGCACCGCACGCTCATTCCAGCGAAGAAATCAAAAAGCATGTTCATATTCCGGTTGCCACGGTTGCGCGGATTAATGAACCGTGGATTGCGGAAGAACTGATTGCGAATGGAAAGACGGACATCTGTATGATCGGACGTCCGAATTTGTGTGACAGTGAATTTGCCAATAAGGCTTACGCTGGAAAAGCAGAAGACATTCGTCCGTGTATCGGCTGCGGAAGATGTCTGAACGGCATTATGTTTGGTAAACCGATTTCATGTACGGTAAATCCATCTGTAGAAACCAACGCGATTGAAAAAGCAACGGAAAAGAAAAAAGTACTGGTTATCGGCGGCGGTCCGGCAGGCATGGAGGCAGCATACGTGGCAAAGAAACGCGGACATGAAGTTGTACTTTGTGAAAAATCTAACGAACTGGGCGGACTGCTCCGGATTGCTGCAGTGCCGATCAGTAAACAGGAATTGTGCAAGGTTATCAAATTTATGGCACGGCGGCTGCAGAATGAAGGCATTGAGGTACGGATGAATTGTGAAGTAACACCGGAAATGCTTGAAACGGAATTCAAGGATTATGAGGTTGTCTGTTCAATCGGTGCAAAACCAAAGGAAATTGAAAGCTTTAAACAGTTTAAGCAGACAATGACGGCAGACGATATTTTAGCCGGAAGAACGTTCCCGGGAAGAAAAATAGTTATATTGGGCGGCGGCTCTGTCGGCTGTGAAACGGCAGATTATCTGGCACCGCTGATTAATGATTTATTCCCGGCAAACCGTGATGTAACCATTCTTGAAATGACACCGTCGCTGATGACAGGGGAAGGCGGTGCGGCAAAGAGCCAGCTTACACAGCGTTTAATGCGCAAAGGCGTAAAGATTGAATTAAACAGCCAGGTTACAAAAGTAGATGAAAATACAATCACTTATGTCAAAGAGGGTGTGGAACATCATATTGATGATGCGGATACGCTGGTATTTGCAGTAGGTTATATACCACTGAAAATGGAAAATGAACGGGCAAATTATATTGGGGACTGTGATAAAGTCGGCAATTTAAAAGATGCCATTGGTGCAGCTTATCAGCTTGCAAAGACATTATAAAACAGGAGGACACGCTTATGCTCAAGAAATTATTAGAACCTGTAAAGGCAGGGCGTCTTACATTAAAAAATAGAATTATGTTTCCGCCATTGACAACAGGATATGAGGAAAGGGACGGTTCAATCGGAGAAAGAAGCCTGAATTTTTACGAGCGCCTTGCAAAGGGCGGAACCGGTTACATAGTAATCGGTGATGTGGCACCGGTCAGAACGGCATCGCCGACACCAAAACTTTACGATGACAGCCAGATTCCTGTATACAAAAAACTGGCAGATACGCTGCATCAGTATGATTGTAAAGTGGCATTGCAGATTTTCCACCCGGAATATGACGTGCCGGGTGTCGGGAAAATGATTATGCAGGCAGGCATGGCAAGACAGGCTGCGGCAAAAGCCCGGGAAGAGGGCAATGAACAGGAAGCTGCAAAACAGACACAGCTTGCAGAGCAGATTACTAAAGATGCATATGCCAAACTGCATCATGATATGCAGCATTTTGTCAGTGAAGCAACGGCTGCACAGCTAGAGGAAATCAAAACAGGCATTGCAGCATGTGCTAAAAGAGCTGAAAGTGCGGGAATTGATGCAATTGAAGTCCATGGTGACCGTCTGGTCGGCTCGCTGTGTTCAAAAGTTTTAAACCACAGAACAGATGAATATGGAGGCAGCTTTGAGAACCGCACCCGGTATGCACTGGAAGTTGTAAAAGCGATTAAAGAGGCTGCTCCGGATTTGATGATTGAATATAAATTGCCGATTATTACAAAAAATGCAGACGGTTCACTGCGGGGCAAGGGCGGACTTGAAGCCGAAGAAGGAGTGGCTTTTGCAAAACTGCTTGAAGAAGCCGGTGTTGATATGATTCAGGTGGCACAGGCAAACCATACCGGTAATATGGGGGATACCATTCCGCCAATGGGTGATGTTGATTACAACTGGACACTGCCGGCAGCCAGAGCCGTGAAAAAGGCAGTATCGGTTCCGGTTGCAACAGTCGGACGGGTTATCAGTCTGGAAGCAGGCGAAAAGATTCTTGAAGATCAGGATGCCGATATTGTTGCATATGGACGCTCCATGCTTGCAGATCCGGATATTGCAAATAAAGCAGCATCAGGAGAATGTATCCGTGAATGTCTGAATTGTAATAAAGGCTGTGTGGATGCCATTCAGGGACGCAGATATATTTCGTGTGTGTTAAATGCCGAAAATGGTAACGAAGGCACAGTATTTATAAAACCGGCAGAAAAGATAAAAAATATTGCAGTCGTCGGAGCCGGTATTGCAGGACTGGAAGCAGCCAGAGTTGCTGCCAAACGTGGACATCATGTTACCGTTTATGAAAAATCCGATAAAATCGGCGGTCAGATTCATCTTGCAGCAGTACCGCCGCGCAAGAGTGAAATTTTAAGAGCGGTTACATATTATGAAAAAATTCTGCCACAGCTGAATGTAAATATAAAACTGAATACAGAAGCAGAGGCGGAAGAACTTAATCAATATGATGCCGTAATTCTTGCAGTCGGCGCACATAATATGGCATTGCCGATGCCGGTTGAAAACAGTAATGTCGTTTCTGCGTGGGAAGTATTGGCCGGAAAAGAAGTTCAGGGCAGCTGTGTAGTTCTCGGTGGCGGACTGGTCGGAACGGAAACCGCGGAATATCTGGCACAGAAGGGAGTAAAGGTCAGCATTGTGGAAATGATGGATAAAATTGCAGCAGGCGAATCCTCAACCGTGATGCCGCTGATAGTAAAAGATTTTGAAAAACATGAAGTGGCGCAGTATATCCAGACAAAGGTTGTATCCATAAAAAATAATGTGATTGAAGCCGTTCATACACCGGATGAAGCACCGGTAGAGCTTAAAGCGGATACAATTATAAATGCATTGGGGTCTAAAAAGAATATATTTGACGATGCGAAGCTTACCGTACCGTTTACATATGTGGGAGACTGCAGTGGTGAAAAAACGGCTGATATTGCATCAGCGATCAGAACAGGATATCATGCAGCCAATGAGCTTTAAATAATAAAAAGTGCGGCGGGCTTGGGAGGCCCGCCGCTATTATAGGGGAAAGTTTTTTACAAATGAAGAAGATATAATAGCGGGAAAGCTGTTATATTGATAGGCTTCTTCATCTGTATGAAAATATGAAAAAGTGTATGAAAAAAGCTTATTGCCTTTCAACGATTATTATAATACGGGACAAATGTGTCTAAAAAAAGTCCAAATTATAAATTAACCGTGTATTTTTGTAAACGAAGAATAAATTGATTCGAAACATTTTAAGCCTTTTGTCCTATGGAAAGTTTATGGAAGATTTTTTATAATGAAAGTAATGAAATCGTGAATAACAGAATAGAATAATGACGGTGTTTATGGCGGCTTGTAGTGCTTTGTAAATGGTTAAGGTAAAAATACTTAGAAATGGGGATTTTTGTATGGACGAAGAAAAAGTACGCTATTTTATCGAGGCAGAACGTAAAAAGGGCACATCGATAGAAGAATTGATTTTTATTTTATATGACAATGGGGTGCCGGTTTATGAAATATCCAATTTTTTAGATGTGTCAATCCGGCATGTAGAAGAAGTCTTAAGTGATGATTAATCAGTGGGGAATACATGCACTTTTCATAATTATTTAGCATAATATTCATAGATTTACCAATCCGGTTGTGGTATACTGTATTATAATGTAGGTAAACGGAAAGGCAGGGATATTTATGGAAGTTTATGAGTTACCGATTACCCCGGAAGAATCAAAGAATTATCATAGTTTTTTTTATAAATTAAAGGCATTGACCGTCAGGGAATGGATAAGGTCGTATATTACGGCAGTAATTTATGCTGTCGTACTCTGCAGCGTGATATATTTTATCTCGGATACGCTTTTTATCCGGTTTTGGTTTGATACACCGCTGGTGGGAAAAGGTGTGCTGTTCTTTTTCATTTTTATTCTGGCAGCAGCACAGCGTTCCAGAAATATACAGCTACGAAAAATGCTTCAAAAGTATTTCATTAATAATATGCCACAGGAATTTTTAGCAGGCGGAATCCAGTTAAAAAAGATTCGCGTGCAAAAAGACAGACTTGTGGTATACTATAAAAGATTTCGGGCAGATGATTATAAAGAACTGTAATAAAGGATAACAAAACAGGCTTGCCGCAGAGATTGTGGCAGGCCTTTTTATTTACACAATAACAACAGACAATGGAGGTTTTATGAGTATTTTAAATGTGGAGCATTTATCACACGGATTTGGTGACAGAGCGATTTTTACAGATGTATCTTTCCGCCTGTTAAAGGGAGAGCATATCGGACTTGTCGGTGCAAACGGCGAGGGAAAATCAACATTTATGAATATTATCACAGGGTCGCTGATGCCTGATGAAGGAAAAATAGAGTGGGCGAAAAATGTACGTGTCGGCTATTTAGACCAGCATGCCGTACTGGAAAAAGGAATGACAATCGGCTCGGTGCTGGCTTCGGCATTTGACTTTTTATATCAGCAGGAAGAACGCATGAATGAAATCTGTGCAAAAATGGGCGATGCGGACGAAGCACAAATGGAACAGTATATGGAAGAACTCGGTGTGATTCAGGATATGCTGACAATGCACGATTTTTATATGATTGATGCAAAGGTAGAGGAAGTTGCAAGAGCGTTGGGACTGCTTGATCTGGGGCTGGACCGCGACGTCTGTGAATTAAGCGGCGGACAGCGTACAAAAGTCTTACTCGGAAAGCTTCTGCTTGAAAAGCCGGATATTTTACTGTTGGACGAACCGACCAATTACTTAGATGCAGAGCATATTGCGTGGCTCAAGCGTTACCTTCAGGAATACGAAAATGCGTTTATTCTGATTTCGCATGACATTCCGTTTTTAAACAGCGTGGTCAACCTCATTTATCACATGGATAATCAGCAGTTAAACCGCTATGTCGGCGACTACGACAAATTTATGGAGGTTTACGAGGTGAAAAAAGCCCAGTTAGAGGCGGCTTACAACAGACAGCAGAAGGAAATTGCGCAGTTAAAGGATTTTGTTGCACGAAACAAGGCGCGTGTTGCCACAAGAAATATGGCGATGTCCCGCCAGAAAAAGCTTGATAAAATGGATATGATTGAGCTGGCTTCCGAAAAACCAAAGCCGGAATTTCATTTTAAAGAAGCAAGAACACCGGGGCGGTACATTTTTACAACCAAACAGCTTGTTATCGGCTATGATGAACCGCTTTCAAAGCCACTGGATTTAGAAATGGAGCGGGGCAGTAAAATTGTGCTGACCGGTGCAAACGGTATCGGAAAGACAACGCTCTTAAAGAGTATTTTGGGACTGATTCCGCCGATTTCGGGTGAAGTGGAACAGGGCGATTATCTGGAAATCGGCTATTTTGAACAGGAAATGGCGGGCGTGGATACGACCTGTCTGGAAGAAATCTGGCAGGAGTTTCCGGCCTACACCCAGTACGAGGTGCGTTCCGCTCTTGCAAAATGCGGACTGACCACGAAACATATTGAGAGCAAGGTGCGTGTATTAAGCGGCGGCGAGCAGGCAAAGGTGCGCCTGTGCAAGCTGATTAACCGTGAAAGCAACATTTTAGTGCTGGACGAACCGACCAATCATTTAGATGTCGATGCCAAAGATGAATTAAAGCGCGCATTAAAGGAATACAAGGGCAGTATCCTGATGGTCTGCCATGAGCCGGAATTTTATGAAGGACTTGCAAGCGAGGTCTGGGACTGTACGAAGTGGACGACAAGACTTGTATAAATGAAATAAATAAGAAAGGAAAATTGAAATGGAAGAAAAAACGAATGTCATGCGGATACTGGAACAGAAAAAAATTGCCTATCAGCCGCACAGCTATGTAACGACCGATGCAGTCAGCGGAACGGAAGTTGCGGCGGTGCTTGGACAAGACCCGAAAAGAGTGTTTAAGACGCTTGTCACAGTTGCAAAATCCGGGAATCACTATGTTTTTGTTATTCCGGTGGAAAAGGAACTGGATTTGAAAAAGGCGGCAAAGGTAGTCGGGGAAAAGTCGATTGACATGGTAAAATCCAAAGAACTGCTGGGGCTGACAGGCTACATCCACGGCGGCTGTTCGCCAATCGGCATGAAGAAATTTTTCAAGACGACTTTTCAAAAAGAAGCGGCAGAGTATGACACGATTATGTTCAGTGCCGGAAAAATCGGCTATCAGGTCGAACTGCCGTTAAAGGAGGTCAGTAAGGTAATCCGCTATCAGCTCGGCGACATTGTGACAGAAGCGCAGTAAATACAGGATTAGAAATCTGAGGATTCGTGTAAAAAATAACGCTGATGCGCTGATTTTTTACATAGCTATTTGTTTCTGAGCAAAAACAAATAGCTATGCTGGCAGATGAGAAATCGCCTGCGCGAATTTCTCATCGCCTCTTCGCAACAAGTTGCTCAGAAATGGGAATTAAGATGAAAATATTATTAACGGCGGTTAATTCAAAATACATTCATTCCAATCTTGCCGTGTACAGCCTGAAAGCGTATCACGATGCCCATTCCGACAGGAAAGACACGGTTGAACTGGCAGAATATACGATTAACCAGCTACAGGAAGAAATTATAAAAGACATTTATAAAAAACAGCCCGATGTGCTTGCATTTTCATGTTATATCTGGAATATTGAAATGATTCACCGTATGATTTGCGAATTAAAAAAAATTCTGCCGGATACGGACATATGGCTCGGCGGACCGGAAGTGAGCTACGATGCAAAGGAAATTCTTAAAAATCATCCGCAGATTAAAGGCGTGATGATAGGCGAGGGTGAGCAGACATTTTGCGAGCTTGCCGCCTGTTATGAAAACTTTGATGAAAACCGTGAGAAAGAATTGCTGAAAGTACGACAGATTTGTTTCCGCGGTCAGGCGGGAGAAATTGTGGCAACACCGTACCGAGAACTGATGAATATGGACGAACTGCCTTTTGTATATCAGGATATGCGTGTCTTTGAACATAAAATTATCTATTATGAGAGCAGCCGCGGATGTCCGTTTGGGTGCAGTTATTGCCTGTCGTCTGTGTCGCGCTCGGTGCGTTTCAGAAGCCTGCCGCTTGTTTTTGCGGAATTGCAGATTTTTCTGGATGCCAAAGTGCCGCAGGTCAAATTTGTAGACAGAACGTTTAACTGCAATCATGAAAGAACACTGGCATTGCTTCATTTTCTGCGCACGCATGACAACGGCGTGACAAATTTCCACTTTGAGGTTGCTGCGGATTTGCTCAATGAAGCGGAACTGGCGGAAATCGCAGCCATGCGGGAAGGACTGGTACAGCTTGAAATCGGTGTGCAGTCCACCAATCCGCAGACGATTGAGGCAATCGACCGCACGATGAAACTGGAAAAATTAAAAAAGGTTGTGGCATCGGTACACAGCGCGGGAAATGTGCATCAGCATCTGGATTTGATTGCGGGACTGCCGTATGAAAATCTGGAGCGGTTTGAGCAGTCGTTTAATGATGTATACAATATGCAGCCGGACCAGTTACAGCTTGGTTTTTTAAAGGTATTAAAAGGCTCGAAAATGTATCAAAACGCCAAAGAATATGGCATTGTATACACCGATACAGCGCCGTATGAGGTGCTGTATACAAAGTGGATTTCATATGCCGATGTCCTGACGTTAAAAGCGGTGGAGGAAATGGTGGAGCTGTACTATAACAGCCGCCAGTATGTGCAAAGTCTGGCATATCTGCGGGAGTTTTTTGATACACCGTATGCGATGTTTGCATATCTTGCGGATTATTATGAAAAGAACGGACTGTTTACGGTAAAACATTCTCGTATGACGAGGTATCAGCATTTTTACGATGCGGCAAAACTGCGGATTATGCAGGGACAGAAAGCGCCGGACACTGAGGGCTTTTTAGGCACGCAGGCAGAATCAGTCTGTGAAAAAACGACAGATATGCAGATGGAAGCTCAGCTGGAACTTTTTACGGAACTGTTGATTTTTGATTTGTATGAACGCGAAAATTTAAAGACAAGACCGCCGTTTGCACTGGATTTACTGCCGTACAAAAACGTTATCCGGGAAATGGCGGTGACATATGCGATGCCAAAGACCGTACATTTTGAACTGCTTTCGGAGAGAGCGCTTCAAAAAGCGGGGATTTCGGTGGATTTACCGGAACGGGAGTCACAGAAACAGACGGGTAGACCGGATAGTCCGAATCGGCGGATATGGACAGCGTTTGACTATGAAAAAAGAAGCTGCTTAGACTACGGGGCGGCAGTGTATCTGCTGGCTTTTGCGGATACGGCGGGAGATAAAAAACAGTAATTCCCTCAATTTCTAGTTGACTAGTAGGAATTGGGGCGATATAATAGGGCTAAATGAATTAAGAATGATATGTTGTTGCGGAATGGAGACAAGTGTGAAAAATAATGCTGATGCAATTATTTTTCACACGGCTGATTTATGAGGCAGGCATCATAAATCAGCCCTTATCGCAGAACTGAATCAATTCAGTTCGCGATTCCTCCAGCATTAAAATGCCTGCGGAATGGAGATTATTATGGCAAATATTTATAAGGGAACTTTAGAACTGATTGGCAACACACCGTTGATAGAAGTTGAAAATATCGAAAAGGAATTAAATCTTCCTGCAACACTGCTTGTAAAGCTGGAATATTTAAACCCGGCAGGCAGTGTAAAAGACAGAATTGCAAAGGCGATGATTGAAGATGCTGAGGAAAAAGGCATTTTAAAGAAAGGCTCTGTAATTATTGAACCGACTTCCGGTAATACCGGAATCGGACTGGCGGCGATTGCGGCTGTAAAGGGATATCGCATTATTCTGACCATGCCGGAAACAATGAGTATTGAACGCCGCAACATCTTAAAGGCATACGGTGCAGAAATTGTGCTGACAGAGGGTGCACGCGGCATGAAAGGTGCGATTGAAAAAGCAGATGAGCTGGCAAAAGAAATTCCTGACAGCTTTATTCCGGGACAGTTTGTCAACCCGGCAAATGCGGCAATGCACAGAAAGACAACCGGTCCTGAAATTTACAAGGATACAGACGGAGCAGTTGACATCTTTGTTGCCGGCGTCGGTACAGGCGGTACATTAACAGGTGTCGGCGAATATTTAAAATCCGTAAAACCGGAAGTACAGATTGTTGCAGTTGAACCGGCAGGTTCACCGGTCCTTTCAGGCGGAAGCGCAGGGGCACACAAATTACAGGGAATCGGTGCAGGTTTCGTGCCGAAGGTTTTAAATACGGAGATTTATGACGAAGTCATGCCGATTGACAATGATGTTGCATTTGATATGGCAAAGCTTCTTGCCAAAAAGGAAGGTGTATTAGTCGGTATTTCTTCAGGAGCGGCATTATATGCGGCAATCCAGCTTGCAAAGCGTCCTGAAAATAAGGGTAAGACGATTGTTGCACTGCTTCCGGACAGCGGTGACAGATATTATTCAACACCACTTTTCATGGAATAAATTAAAAAGCTGCCGCACTAAGTAAAAGGGCTTAGTCCGGCAGCTTTTTTAATAAAGGATAAAAACGGAAAGGATAAGAGGCACAATGGCGTATTTCCCTTTTTTTGTGGATTTGCAGGATAAAAAATGTTTCATTATGGGCGGCGGTGAGGTCGCATACCGGAAGGCGGCGGCACTGCTGCCGTTTGGCGTGTACATTTACATAAAAGCACTGACATACTGCGAAAAATTGACTTCACTTAAAAATACAACGAAAGGACAGATACAGCTTACGCTGGCATACGGTACGTTTGAAGAAGCAGATTTAGAGGGCTGTCAATTTGTCATCGCCGCAACCGATGACAGGGCGCTGAACCGGAGAATCGCAGAACTGTGTAAAGAAAAAAATATCCTGATTAATACGGTTGACGATAAGGAATTGTGCAGTTTTTACTTTCCGTCCCTGATAAAGCAGGATGAGGTTGTCGTGGGCATCAGCAGCGGTGGAAACAGTCCGGTTCTGACACAGAAAATCCGGGAAACAGTTGAAAAAGAACTTCCGCCGTATTACGGTGCGTTAAATGCACAGCTTGGCGCGGTGCGGGAGCGCGTACAGCGCCGGTTTGAAACCGAAGCGGAGCGCAAAAGCTGTTTTACTGAAATTTATGAAGCAGGATGTAAAAAGGAACGTCCGCTGACGGCGGAAGAACTGGATACGATAATAAACAGACACAGCGGGAGGGAACATGATTAGAATCGGAACGCGTACAAGTAAGCTCGCAATGATTCAGACGGAGCTGGTAAAACAAAAAATACAGGAACATTTTCCAAAAGAAAAAATAGAAATTGTTCCTATTATTACAAAGGGCGATATCATTTTACATCAGCCGCTGGCTTCTTTTGGCGGAAAAGGTGTTTTTACACAGGAAATCGAGCAGCAGCTTTTGGATAAAACGATTGATATTGCTGTGCATAGCGCCAAAGATGTGCCGATGCAGCTTGCAGACGGTCTGTGTATCGGGGCGGTGCTTGCGCGGGAAGACTGCCGCGATGTACTGGTGACACGGACAGGGATTTCCGCTAAAGAACTTCCGGTGGGCAGTGTAATCGGAACAAGCAGCCTGCGCAGGGAATTACAGATAAAAGCAATGAATCCTTTTGTGGAAATCCGTATGCTCAGGGGGAATGTGCCGACCAGACTGCAAAAGTTAAAAGATGGGCAGTATGATGGCATTATTCTGGCAGCGGCAGGCTTAAAGCGGCTGCATTTAGAGAAGGAAGACGGCTTGTTTTACGAATATTTTTCAAAGGAAGACTTTTTACCGGCAGCAGGACAGGGCATTTTAGCTGTGGAAATCCGCAAAGACAGCTTAAAAGAAGTCATGGACTGTTTAAATGATGAAAATGCGGGGACAGTCCTTATGGCAGAGCGAGCCTTTTTAACGGCGCTGGACGGAAGCTGTAACGCACCCTGCGGTGTATGCTGTGAAAAATCAGAAGACGGATTTTTGATTTCGGGCATGTATGCAAAGGACGGAAAAAATCTTCAAAGAGTGGATAAAAAGACAGACAGCAAACAGCCTGCCGATGCTGTTGCACTTGCGGAAAATGTGGCGGCATCATTAAAGGTGCAGACGGTATCTTTGGTGGGTGCAGGTCCGGGTGCAAAGGATTTGATGAGCCTGCGGGCGTTGGAATGTGTGCGCAGAGCCGATGTGATTATTTATGATAATTTAATTTCCCCTTCTATATTAAATGAGGCAAAGACAGAAGCAAAACTGCTGTATGTCGGCAAACGTGCCAATGCACATTTTATGGAGCAGGAGGAGATTAACCGCCTGATTGTGGGTGAAGCAAAAAAAGGCGGTTATGTCGTGCGGTTAAAGGGCGGCGACCCGTTTATCTTTGGCAGGGGCGGTGAAGAAGCGCTGGCATTAAAAAAGGAAGAAATCCCGTTTGAAATCGTGTCGGGTATTTCTTCGTCCTACAGTGTACCTGCCGCGGCAGGAATTCCGGTAACACACAGGGGCTGTGCGGCATCGGTGCATATTATCACGGGACATGAAGGAAAAGAAAAAAAGCAGGCGGTCGATTATGCTGTTCTGGCAAAGGAAGAAGGAACATTGGTCTTTTTAATGGGACTTGGGCGGATTGATGAAATCACGCAGAAGCTTATCCAATACGGAAAAGATGCCAAAACCCCGGCGGCAGTTATTTCCAACGGACTTTCGGCAAGACAGCAGAGCGTGAACGGAACTCTTGAAAATATTGCTGCAAAGGTGCGTGAAGAAAAAATAAAGACACCGGCAATCATTGTTATCGGCGGGGTGGCGGCATTATCGGAAGAACTGGTGTCTGCAAAACAAAAGCCGCTATCCGGTAAAAGGATTCTGCTGACGGGAACGCGCAGTCTGATTGCAAAGCAGGAGGATGCATTAAAACGGCTCGGTGCAGAAACAGTAGATATCAGTCTGATAGAAACGTATCCTTGCAGAGCAAAACGCACACAGGAAAAATTAAGTGCGGTTTCGGATTATTCATGGATTGTATTTGCGAGTGCCATGGGTGTACATCAGTTTTTTGCCGCATTATCGGAAATTCATGTTGACAGAAGGAAGCTTGGCTGCGTAAAATTTGCCGTAGTCGGAGCAGCAACGGCAGAGGTGCTGGAAAGTTACGGTTATATTGCAGATGTTGTGCCACAGCGGGCTAACGCGGAAACGCTCGGCAGTATCTGGGCGGATATGCTTAACAGGGAAGATAAGGTACTGCTGGTACAGGGCAGACAGAGCAGTTCCGTACTTTCAGATATATTAAAAGAAAAAGAGTGCGAAACGGATAGTATCTGCCTGTATGAAACACGGCAGGATATGCGCAGAATAGAGGAGTGCAGACGCATTTACCCGGATATGGATTATGTTGTCATTGCAAGCGGCACGGCGGCGGAAGCCTTTAAAGAGGTGCTGGATAGTTTAGAACTGCCCAAAATCGTGGCAATCGGACCGCAGACGGCAAAAGCGTGTGAAAAAGCCGGACTTACGGTGACGGCAGTGGCAAAAAAGGCAGACAGCGAGGGTATTTCGCAGGCAATATTACAGAATATACAGGATATTATGCAGGCAGACAATGACGGCACACAGATAGAGAGGCCGATGTAAAATGCCGGATAAAAGTGAAAACGGACATCTCTGTGAAAATATAATGCAGAACAGAAGTCAGGTGGATTTTCAGAAAGGAAAAAAGATGAATACACAACAGTCAGAACAGTTATTTGAAGTGTCAAGAAAGAAAATACCGGGAGGTGTCAACAGCCCCGTGCGTGCCTTTGGCGCAGTCGGACGGATACCGCTGTTTATAAAAAATGCAAAGGGAAGCCATATTACGGACGAAGACGGCAATACCTATATTGATTATGTATGTTCATGGGGACCGGGCATTTTAGGCCACGCCCACCCACAGGTGATTGAAGCAGTGCAGAAAGCCTGTGCGGACGGTCTGACGTTTGGTGCGCCGACCCGCAAGGAATATGAACTGGCAGAACTGATTTGTGAGGCAATGCCTTCTATTGAAAAAGTACGTCTTGTCAATTCAGGTACAGAAGCGACCATGAGTGCAATCCGCACAGCAAGGGGATATACCGGCAGGGATTATATTATTAAATTTAAGGGCAATTACCACGGACATTCTGACGGATTATTGGTAAAAGCCGGTTCTGCGGCACTGACGACTTCTGTGCCGGATAGCAGTGGTGTTCCGGCTTCGTATACAAAAAACACACTGGTCGCCCTTTATAATGATGAGGATTCTGTAAGAACACTGATGGAAGAATATAAAGGACAGGTTGCGGCAATTATCGTAGAGCCGGTTGCAGCCAATATGGGCGTTGTGCCGCCGAAGAAAGGCTTTTTGCAGTTTTTAAGGGATATTACCAAAGAATACGGCAGTGTCCTGATTTTTGATGAAGTTATTACAGGCTTCCGTTTAGGTTACGGCGGCGCACAGAAGCTGTTTGGCATTGAACCGGATATGACCACACTCGGTAAAATCATCGGTGGTGGTATGCCGCTTGCAGCTTACGGCGGAAAAGCAGAGATTATGGATAAAGTATCACCACAGGGACCTGTTTATCAGGCAGGAACATTATCAGGCAACCCGATTACCACAACTGCCGGTATTGAAACGCTCCGTATTTTAAAGGCACACCCGGAGTACTACACACAGATTGATGAGAGCGCAAAGCAGATTGCACAGGCATTAAGAAACTGGGCGAAGGAAAAGAAAAGACCGTTACAGGTCAATCAGATTGGCTCGCTGCTTTGTGCATTTCATACCGGCACGCCGGTTGTGGACTACGATACGGCAACGGCATCAGATACGAAAGCGTATGCAGAGTATTTTGGATATATGCTGGAGCATGGCATTTACACGGCACCGGCGCAGTTTGAAGCGATGTTTGTATCGGCAGCCCATACACCAAAAGATATTGAGCAGACTTGCAGGATTATTTCAGAAAGACCATAAAGATGAGTATACAGTTATTGAGTATCAGCCATAAGACGGCGGCAGGAGAACTGCGGGGCAGATTCGTATTTGACAGGGAACAGACAGAAAATATTTTAAAACAACTGACCCAAAACAGCGGAGATGCAGAAGATGCGAAAATAGAAGAAGCCGTGTTAATCTCTACGTGCAACCGGACAGAGCTTTATTGCAGCGGAGCATCTGAAAACCAGAATTTTATCAAAATGCAGAAGGTGCTTTTAGCGGCGGCAGGCATTGAAAAAGACAGTGAAATCCATATGGCGGCGCTTGATGCATTCCGCAGATTTTCAGATAGAAATGCCGTCCACCATCTGTTTTGTGTGGCGGCAGGGCTGGATTCGGCAGTCCTTGGGGAAGATCAGATATTAGGACAGGTGCGCAGTGCTTATTTTCTTGCAATGGAGAGCGGTTATACAAAAACGACTTTCCATTGTCTGTTCCAGTCGGCGATTACGGCGGCAAAACGCATGAAGACCGATACAATCCTGTCAAAGTCTTCCATATCGACCGCGGGGCTGGCACTGAAAACAGCTATGGAATGTCAGCAGGATTTACCGGTGAAAAATGTTATGATTATCGGTGCTTCCGGCAAAATAGGCAGTATTGTTTTAAAAGATGCGCTGGATTTTCAGGGATTAAATATTTTTATCACGGCAAGACATGAACTGCCGTACCCGTTACACGGACAGGATATGCGGTATGTGGTCATTCCGTATGAGAAGCGGTATGAATATATGCCGGACATGGACATTGTCATCAGTGCCACGTCAAGCCCGCATTATACGGTGATGAAAGAGCATTTTCTGGCGCAGAATCCACCGGTGAAAAAGAGGGTGTTTTTTGACCTTGCCGTGCCGGCGGACATTGAGCCGGAAATGTCACAGGTGCCGGAAACCGTCTGTTATTCCATGGAGGATATGCAGGAGCTTGCAAGACAGAATAATGCGGCAAAGTTAGAGGCACTGCCAAAGGCAAAGGCGATTCTGTCCAAATATGAAGAACAGTTTGTTAAAAATATGGCATTCGGTGAGGCACTTCCGGCGATTGCGGCATTGTCAGAAAGGGCGCAGGAGGCACTGGGGCAGGAGAGCGCCTACAGTCTGGTACATAAGTTTGTCTGTCAGGCGAAAAAGAACTGTGATGCCGACGAATTTGTACAATTTACAAAAATTTTAAATAAAATAGTAGAAGTAGAAGTCTGATACGGCGGAAAGAAGGAAAAAATGATTACAAGACCAAGAAGATTAAGACAAAATCCCGTTTTAAGAAAAATGGTGCGTGAAACACGAATGGATGCATCATCACTGATTTATCCGATGTTTGTGCGGGAAGGAAGCGGGATAAAAGAAGAAATTCCGGCAATGGAAGGACAGTACCGCTACACCACCGACACCATGCTTTATGCGTTAGAGGATTTGGAAAAAGCGGGGGTCAGAAGTGTCATGTTTTTTGGGATTCCCGATGTAAAAGATGAAGTCGGAAGCGGTGCTTATGCAGAAAATGGAATTGTACAGCGTGCATTGCGCGAGGCGAAAGCACATTTTCCGGAAATGTATCTGATAACCGATGTATGTATGTGCGAATATACTTCACACGGTCATTGCGGGCTGTTAAAGGGACATGATGTGGACAATGACTCTACATTGGAACTGCTTGCAAAGACAGCCGTTTCCCATGTGCAGGCGGGTGCAGATATGGTAGCACCGTCTGATATGATGGACGGCAGAGTGCTTGCAATCCGCAATGCACTTGATGCGCAGGGCTATGAAAATACACCGATTATGTCTTATGCCGTAAAATATGCGTCTTCATTTTATGCACCGTTCCGCGATGCGGCAGGCTCAGCACCGTCCTTTGGTGACAGAAAGTCGTACCAGATGGATTTCCACAACCGAAAGGAAGCGTTAAAGGAAGCTCAGTTAGACGTTTCCGAGGGCGCAGACATTATCATGGTAAAACCGGCAATGACTTATCTGGACATTGTACGTGAAGTCGCAGATACCGTCAATGTCCCTGTTGCCGCCTACAGTGTCAGCGGCGAATATGCCATGGTCAAGGCAGGCGCAAAGCTTGGCTGCGTGGACGAAGAAAAAATCGTCTGCGAAATGGCAACGGGCGTTTACCGTGCAGGCGCTTGTGTTTACCTGACCTATTTTGCAAAGGAAATTGCAGGGTATATCGAGAAGGGGTATATTGGATAATATATAAAATTGATGATCAATAAAAGGACTGTACACGAATTGCTTAGTGTGCAGCCCTTTATTGATTAATCATGCAGATTCATTTTTTTCAATGCCCTGAGCTGATCACGCTTTGCGTAAATCACATTTAGAATATAGACTTTGGCAGATGAATCATCCAATCTATAATAGATATAAAAATTTTGGACAATAATTTTACGTATACCTCTGGAATGCCAAGGTTCCCATTCTACTGGAGCGATACTTGGTGTCATATATGTCAGTTTTTGTATTTCACTGCGAATAGAACGAATGTAATTCAGTGCTACATCTGGAACTAATAATCTGACGATAAAGGAAGTTGATTACAACAGAAACAGGAACACCAAGTTTCTGAAGAATGTCCTCGGCTTCAGTTTTTATAGTATTTTCAACACGGGCGCTTACTGTTGAATCTTTCATATCAAACACCTCCTACCAACTTGAATTTCATAAACGCATTTGCTTCTTAAACGCAAACATTCCCTCATTGCCATCACCGACAAAATCGTCCGGTGTATCCGGCATAGGATGTTTTTCATTAAAAAATTCTGTAATATGAAAGCCGCAGACATTCACATAAAAATGAATGTTGCGCTTATCAAAGTACGGCGTACAGGTTTCCCATACTTTCGTGTTCGGATATATCCGTTCCAATTCAAACCATATCTTCTTACCAATACCATTGCTCTGAACTCCGTTCTTTACAAAAAGCAGGTCAAGATGGTTATGCTGTGTACTCTCATTGATAATAACAACTGCACCGCCCACCATTTCTCCATCGACCACAGCTTTATAGACAGCAGACCCCTCCGCATTCACCGACTGGTCAATGTCCTTTTCAGGCAGAATAACAGCATCTGTTTTCCCGAAAGCATCTTCAAAACCTTTCTGAAATGCTTCCTGCATATCAGACTTGTATTGCGTTAATTCTTTTGGTTCTATACAAACTAATTGGAAGGCCATTTTATATCTATCTCCTCAAAAATACCGATTTTCTTAATTCTACAAACTTGAATTTAGCGATTTCTTTTTCCGGTATTCTCTGTCCCACGGATTTCCTCATGA